>JGI24158J21664_10000049_pt1 | contig 60820 bp, 43 predicted proteins | sample Ectturendosymbi3_FD_21664 | JGI IMG/M metagenome (IMG submission 21664) | reverse complement strand
AGGGCTTTTCAGGTGGTACGCGAGCAGCTTTCCTGTCATATTCGAAAAGCTTTGTTAATTCGTTTCTGTGTTATAATTCGTTCGTGTGTAATGTTAATGTTGCTAATTCGTTTATGTGCTATATTAATCTTAAGTACATTTGAGCAAATTACGTTCTTCTGAAACCAGGCGTGCACACCCCAACATTAAAAAAACATCAGGTGGTGCGCGATCGCAAAAAAGTTTGAGAACCGCTGTTTTATTGGAAGAGTTCAAAGTGAGAAATTTGTGCATCGTAAGATATGTTGCGGTGAGATATCGACAGCTGCAACGTCACGTTGTGGTGACGAGAGTGTTCTCGTGAATAGTTCTTGCTTTCGAGATGCTAGGATGACAAATGTTAGAGCTGGCGCAAGGAAGTAATTTAACATAAATCGATTCATGATGGTAAATTTTCAAACAAAACACAATATGGGAATTAACATTTTTATCCCATTGGTAGAGTTATAGGTTCCAACAATTTTGTTTGAATTGCTGCCGTGCGAAATTACAACAAAAATTGTTTTTAAACCCTCCGACGATTTCTGGCTGGAGAACGGTATGCAAGTACACTTATGAAGAATATCAGAAGCAACTTTGGCCCCATAAAAAGAACAAAAATATTTGCGAGAACGGTAGTATCTTCATTCAATACGATATACCCATGACGAAATGCTTCTTTTGTGATTCCTGGCAATGAAAAAGTACTAGTTTACGAATGCTTTATTTCAATTATGTTATAAGGATGGCTAATGATTACCTGATTCTACCTTTAGCTTAGTGTTTTAAAAATAGTTTTAGTTACAGGAAGGCCACTGTCCGTTATCACCATGAAATGTAGTGATGCCCGGTGCGCAAACTTGCAGAACAGCTTGCAATGACGAGCGAAGCTCAGGCAGTCACTTTATCTCAGTGGCTTGGCTGCTGCTTGGAAGTTGTAGGCAACGGAGCTACCAAAACATCTTAAAACAAGCAACAGCAAGTGACAAGATTCTGACAAAATACCTCAAAATGGTTTTGGAACCGAGGGAAGACCTTTTGAAATACAATCTTACCATTGAAATACTAGAACCAACATTATCTGCTGATGTGTGCCATGTGTTTTAACAATCATTAGCTTCGAAAGTTTTGTTTACAAAATAATTAATTCATAGCAGTTATTTTCGCACAACCTTCCATCGATCACGAGATGTAAACGTTTTACACCTTTTGGCCTAAAACGTGTTATTCATCCACGCCAAATCAATATTAAAACCAATTCACCGTAAATCCATCTTATGGCTTATTTCGAGACGTCAATTATTGTGATATTGAGAATATCAGCAAAGAAAATTAACATCAGCTGCTTTCACTTGGAGGCACTGTTTCTTGTGGTACATTTGAGTCCAAATAGAATATCGGTTCAAATACATAACAAAAAAAAAGCTTTCAAGACATACCATGTCTTCTATTTTGTTTAGTTGCACTTGGTGCAATAATGATTGAAATTAGCCAACTTAAACTTATTTACTAACCTTAAACCTATAGAAAATATCTCAATTTCCACTGAACTACGTATTTTTCAGGGGAAGCGTAATTGTTCAGATTCATTTACTGGCCGTTCTACCATTTATATCGGTCAACTTTTGAAATGATTGATCAGCATATGCATAATGCTTACGCTTACGCATGCCAGCACTTCGCATGAACTGTATTCGTCGGTCTTCCTGTTATTATCAACAAACCAGGTGAGACCTTACGCATAACGCAACCGCAGAAACGAGAAAGACAGTAGAAATTAAAGACAATAGCAAGCAAATGCGACTCACCCAGTGAAACGGAGTCATTTTGTTCGTTGCATGGTGACTGGAACGGATCAGCATTTGGATCCTGAAGATTGTTCACTGCAACGTTTTGTTATAAAAATGAGAATATCGCTTCATCTGTGACTAATACAGTATGGTAAACAAACAACAAACGTCAACAATAACAAAGACATGCATGATACACAATCTGAATATCTTTAACAAGAGTGCTGTTGACTCAGATGTTGAGTGTTTAACCGCCAATTTAACATCCAATCCATGGAACATTTACTTAAAAGCCTTTCCAGCGAAATCTGTTCAACGCACCTTACAATGACGTTAGCGTGGAAATTAGATTTATAGCTATGAGTGAACGTACTTTATAAGTAAACCGCAGTCGTTAGCATTGTTACATTTATTCTACGTTGCTCGCTCCTTACTTAAAATCCATTTGAACACTTCTTAGCAAATCGAATTAAAAGTGAAACTGATGACAAAAGTTGGCATTACTGATTCCAGTATCAAGCCCACATTATAAAGCATCTTAAATATATCAAAACTAAAGCATTTTATCTAAAAGCCCGTCCACGATTTCTCAATTTTTCCACTTCGTGCCCTACGTTCCCTGCCAACAAAGATCTTCAAGGACTCATTGTGCATATGTAGCATAAAGTAAGTAAAAATATTCATGATTAGCGTCATTCCAGAAACGTTTTGGCACTAATGCATGTTCAGTTGCTTTCTGAGACAAACGTTTTCAGGCCTACAGCAATAACGACACGGACTAAATTTTATGGTTATTTAGCCTTGCTTTCAACGAAAGCATAATTAAATGAACATTTGTGTCCATGTCGCTCAAATACACCTTTACGTTTGCTTCCAGAGATCGTGGCACTTAAAATGCACTATTCAGAAAAGAAAGGACGCAAATCTAAGTTTCCTTTTTGAAAAGTTGATTTCACTCAAGCACTCAAGCCATAAATTAACTGACCGGTTATAAAAGTAGCTGGGTTGGGCGATCTATCACAAAATGTCTCGTCCTGCTTTGGTATCTATACGCAGTTGGTTTGTTGGGGTTTTTACTTGAACAAGTAAATCCAAATCCGATGCTTGTGTTTGTTTCCTCGTTGTGACGTGTAAACACTGAATTGCACACATTCAGCAAAGCGTTTCGTCAGCGGAACAAATATCGTGCTGGCATTAATCAACCAAGGGCTACGATCCGAACTTCGATCTCATTCATCAAGGTTTGGCAAGAAAATGTATAAAATGCAACACAGTCTGATTATTCCGAACGTTTTTGCGAAGCGAACGCTTACCCTGATTGCTTAGTTTTGCTTGTGCTGCCAGCGCGATTACGAGCGTAACCACAACCACCAAAAAGAGGATGGCGGCAAGGATGAAGCCAACAACCAGCCATTTTCGACTTCTGGAAAAACTGAAAGGAGTGGATCGAGGAGGTGTTGCGTGATAGGTAGTAGTACGAAGCTGTGGTTCTGGTGGAAAGTTGTTAAGATTTTCTTCAAAGCATACAAAAAAAACAACGGACTTGTGATGCTTGTTACCTTTCCTCGCTGGAAAGTGCCAACATTTGACAAAGACAGACAAAATATTGCGAAACAGTGGCGGCAGAAAGGCTCAATTAATTTTATGCACAAGAATGAGAAGATAACGAAACTTTTGTGTTTATTTCCAACAGAAAATCTGTTTTTGTTGGGGCCATTGTTATTCCTATAGTGAAGATCACAGATTTCGTGCTAACCACCGTATCACGTGACCATACGTCATCAAACCACCAGGACTTTAGATCCCGTTATGGTTGTTGAACGTAACATTCGCTCTCCATTCTCTGAGTGACTCAAGGCCAATGGGGTACACATTACGACATTGATTGGAAAACTTTCGTTATGTTGGCCCAACCGTTCTTTCAGTCACGATCAGGGCTCATGTTTATTTATGAAGGCACAATTTGAAACCCGTACTGAATTTACTTACGTGGTACGTAACAATGCTATGTTATGTCATAAACAACACAATGGCAAAAAAATGTTTTGCTAACGTCAAACAATCAATGTTCCATAGTTGCTAGAGTAGCCTGTGTTGTAGCCCACGCAACCAGTACTGGACCGTAGCTCTTTCATACCAAGCGGCCCACAACAGAAAGTGTTGCGCGGCCCAATGAAAAGTGGTAAACGCCCACAATTGGGTCGAGGCCTGCAGTATGCCGCCAACTACAGTACTTTACGCTGACGGTGTCTCTTACCTGACCCAATGTCATTGGAAGGTTGTGAAATGAACCCGCTGGTTTCGTGGTTTTCATCAGTCATGACTGGCTGGTTTGCATCCGAGCTGGCAAAGGCTACTGGGTGTGAAAAGACCTGACGCACTGTTCACTCATCGCAATTTATGATGAAACACTTTGTCTCACAGCATCTGACAGCAACAAGAGAAGTGGTTGATAAAAATTTTGACTACAGTCTCAAAGCTTACGTGACGAAGTGACTGAGTGACTTTTCTGCTAAGGAAGCACAGTTATTAAAAAATCTCTTCAAATTTTCTTGAAAGTTGTATTACAAAAAACAAGGGTGAGCAAACTCCATAAAGAACGTCTTCCATAAAAGGGATAGATTCTTAAATAAAACCAATTTTTTAAGTTCTTGTTATTAGAAATTAGCACAGTGATCTCATTCTAAAAATCCCTGGTTGCAAACAAACTATTCTTTTCTAATTGAAAAATGCGAAAAACGAGAGAATGTCTCAAATATGTACGCTTTCAAGTTCGTGTGAGCCTGAAATTTAACGACGGCCATACTTCTACGATTGCCTACAACCCGCGATTATTTTGAACGATTACTGCCTTTGTGTTGCTGATATAGAATAACAATACTGACATTTTGTAGAGCATCGAACGCAGCTAACGATTTTCTTCAAAGACACACGATTTTGGAAACTCTGGTTCTGACGGTGCTTGACTGCTGATAAAAAGCTAATGAAGGAATGCGTGCACTGGTTGCAAGATTGCATCAAACTCTTTAAAAAACAACTTAAAATCGATAATTATTTTGTTTGTTTGTCCGCTGTTTTTCACGCACGGAAACATAAATAGAAACAAATGGTAGTTGCCTAACTCAATGTTTTTTCTCCAGCACGAGCAAAAAAGTGAGCATAAAATGATCCAGCATAACTATAATGTATCAGAAGGGACAAACGAAATTGAAAACGTGTAAGTTGTCGAATAAGGGAAGTGCTGTATATATTATGGACTGAGATTAACCCAAGGAAACTTCTAGATTTGTTAAAATCCTGAAACACTAAATAAGATAAAAATATAAATATTAAGCCAATGCACATATGCTGCAATAACGATATCAAATCTGCTTCTAAGTTCGAATTTGCGTCACGACTGCGTTATGTCCTTGTATTGAGTTCCCATTTATCACTTCCTTCCATTCAGAGACAGCGCGATTGAATTACGGTGATGGTCTTTCCCTAATCCTTTATGTAGGAAAACTGATGATGCATCGCCACCTTTGCGCAGCATCAGACATGTGGGATGTCCGACAATAATGCAGGTCTGCAACGGGTGAACAACTTTATAATTTGTTATGCGTTGAGAAAACTATCGGGTTGACGGATGTTGAACATTACCTTTATTAGTCGTTCAGTTAAAGTGTTGCTGCTTTATCGTTACACTATTCATAAGGTCTAATTAAAAAAAAGTTAAAATCGTTCTTTCGATATCTACCCAGTAAGAAGTCTACTGTTCCTTTATGCAAAAACAAAATTTCGCAAATTGTTATCAATGACTCAAAAATCAACACCATTTCAAATTTTTAACGGTCAAGTTTGGAAGGAGCTAAACCGCGTACACATTCAAAATGTCATAATGACTTGCGTTATGAGATCATTGGTACCATCTATCCTTGCAGGATAACATTAGCAGAGGAAAACCATAAATTAGTTCAGGTTAAAATTTACTCATATCCAAATACAAAGTTGCGACATTTCATAATTTAATGCCTGTATCACGAGAAAAATTCGCTTCATACAATTTTTGAAGTTTAAACACGGACTGCACGAACTAAACAGAAACAAATATTTGTCCAAGCTTAAACATCAAGAACTAGGTTTCGTCTGACTTCATGCTTTTCGCATGTATGCAGAAAACGTTAATACGCTGCTCCAGACATGCTTAAGCATACAATTGAGGTGACATGACGCAAATATCGAGTGCTATTGCCAAATCGCCTGCGTTGGCTGCAACCTAATCGGAGCAATTGACAAGAATGGACGGTTTGAAAGTACAGCACGAGCAGCGGAATGACATTTATGTTGCAGGACTGAGGTGAAAGAGGTCGGAAACAGAAAGCAACGTCACCAGTCGCTCGTGACTTTTAAACGAACCATCTGTCCACAGTGGAGTTGTTTACAAAGCGATTCTGGTCGTAAGCAATAACTCCACGGAATCGGACGATCAATCAAACCTGTTACGTCGATAAATAATTCTTTCGTGCAAGATCGAGCTGCAAAACTTTTCCATAAATTCTAGATTTGATTCAGCATTCCATAAAAACATCAAAAAGACAGTTTTCAGTACAAAACTCATGATTCAAAAATCGAGCAGAGGGCGACCTTCCATCGACGCCTGAATATTATTGCCGGCAAACAAACCTTTACCCTTCAATGCATACATTTTTCTCAAATTCCAGACGTAAAAGAAGCCCGTTTGGCAAAACCTCCTAGATTTTTCCAAATTTTTAAAATAGAAAATGAAGGTCTTCTTTTTGCAAACATGTTGAAAAAAATCAGAATTTTTACAAAGTTTGCAATTTTGTACGACATGCCAGTTTTACGGCTACTGGTGCCTAACCTAAACCTCTGTTGTGAAACGCGACAAGCCCTTTTATGAACGCTGTTCGTCGCTCGAGGCGCCGCGAATTGACGTGGTTTTGACATTTCTCGCAATCTCGTCAATCAATCTCTCGCAATCGAAACTAAGGCTTCCAGCGTTGACTTCATTTGCATTGCAAAGCACTTGAACTTCCCCGACAGGAACTTCGCTTTCGACACACGCGTCTGAATCGTCAGACACGAGCCCCGCGAACCCTCAACGAGCTCCGGCAAGCGCCCAATATACACAAAACCAGCAAGCGATTTGCCCGAGCAACCAACGCCTTGCGCAGCTACATGCGGCACCGAGCAACGAGACTACCTCGGCTTCCTCCGTCTCTGCCCTGCCTGCTCTATGACTTCCTTGATTATATTAGTTTCTTAGCCGCGACAGCTCTTCAGTTCGTGCGCGTACAGGCTCGCGGGAAGCACCTTGTGTTGGTGCAGGCAGAGGATAGGGTTGCACTTCGTCCGGCATTGAAAGCCCCTTTCCAGCACCTCGCTTTGATACGGCGCCAACTCCGTGCTTCCTGACACTTTAGCTGCTTGTAAAGTGCAGTTCGTAAAAAAACGCGTCAGCTTCCACTGCGCAGAGGTCAAACAAGACGCGAGTTGAAAGTCGAAACGGATCTGCGAGCAATCAGGTCTGGACGAGCGTTATCTGCACAGCACCACAAGCTTGAAGGAGTGAGCCGGTGAATCCCGCTTTCGCAGCAAACCGCCGGCCAGGAGGTTTTCCACTACGATTTCGTTCATGAACACCGCGATGCAAGAATAAAACAAATTTTACATGAAACAACGCTACAAGACTTTTATTCAAACTTGGCATTTCTTTTGAACGTTAAAAAACTTGTTTTCTTGCTAAAAGAAGGGTTTGTTAAGATTTATCTAATAGTGCTTAGCGTTAAAAATCATCAAGGAGGATTTTGCAAGTGAACGCACGTTTGCAGTGTTGCGTATAACGTCGCTCATTTTTATGTACAACCATATTTCCATGCTTGGGTAACCAAAATATTGCAGCTTTATCACATTCCATCAATTTGCGAAAAAAGCAAACACATTTTACACGACTGAAAAAATTAAATTGATGAAACAGCAAATTTAATTCTGCGGAGAAGAAACCCATAGAATATCATGAACAACAACAGCAGTAGTCACAATAGCTGCATTGCAGACAAACCTAGTATCTTGCCAGAAATGTTCATTTATTTCTTATAAATACAAAATTTAGATTTTTTAAATTGCAGGCACGCCACCAAGCGGCATATATGTTCTCATGAATGCCACTATTCACGAGGAGTTTTTTCGGAGTTTTGGATGAGTTGAAACGTGTGCACAAGGTATTGCAATTGTTTTCCACTGAAACGCTCCAAACAAGTTTTGCCAGATAGCTGGTAGACGTAAGTCAAAGTTGGGGTGTTTCGCTTCCACGTGGGTTACATATGAATGACCATTTTTCTGCCTAGCTTTATGCGTTTCTTGAGTTAACAAGTTATAAGTCCTTGTCTGCCACGTTGAGGTTCTTTAAACCAGTACGTCAACGAAGCAGCCACTAAGGGCTCAAAACCTAACCTTGAGGTATCCTTCCGGCACATTTCGTAGGTTCGTTCTACAGCAGGGGTTCCCAAACTGGGGTACATGTACCTCCAGGGGTACATTTGCCTATCCGTAGGGGTACATTCTAGGTTATCAATACAAAGGCAAAATATATTTGGGCAGAATTTATTTTCAAATATTTGCGCACATATCAGTGAATATTCTTTTCAAAAATCATTATATGTTTATTGTTAAATATATCAATGAATAATCATGATAAAATATATTGTTATAGGAAATCTTAGGGGTGCATGTGCATCTGTGAAAATGCTGAAGGGGTACATACTCATCTGTCGGAATGCTGAAGGGGTGCATGGTAAGAGCAAGGTTGGGAACCCCTGTTTTACAGTAAAACAACTTTATATACTGTACATGCGACAATTATGGAACAAACTACAATTAAGATAACTTCGGGTCTTTACAACTGCTTTCAAAAATTTGCTTGAGGGCGAATCCTAAAATTCAGTCAATGACTTTAAGTTCAAACGAACCACGCAGAGAAAAATATGATTATTATGCGATTAAACGTATAGACAGGTATATGGACAAGTAACGAATGATTTTTCTACTGAAAAGTATGTTACTCCATCTCCTTATCCGCAAGTCACTCGACAGTAGATTGCTGAACACAAACAAATTTTCGCCCGCGATCTATCAATAGGCAAACTGTTCTGTCGTCCCAGCAGCAAGTTTTTCTATAATTCTTTTTCACCAATCTGTTACTTTTTTCAATTTCTCTACAGTAAAAATTTAAGTTCAATCATTGCAGCAGAATGCATTGAACAATATTTACATAAGGGGTGTCGAAAAAGTTTTCAGTAAATCAGTATCACCCAACCTTCAAAGGTATCGTTCCTGAAGAAAAATATTGTCAACAGCTAAGCTTCACAGGTGCTTTGGTTAGCATTGGATAAAAATTACTGAACGTCAAACGTGTATTCAACCGTTATCTTATTTTCGTTTTACCAATAGGAGACCACGTTGCCGTATTTTTTGTTGTAAATAAAACGAAGTATGTTGCTTTCATCGCTTCGCAAATTACTTTGTTTCGCTGCCTACGAGAGTGCATGTTTACCTTTCACAAACTAGCTTTGTTTTACAAGATTATTTCATTGTCTTAACTGGTCAATATCACAAACGAAAGTAATTGTTCCAAACCACTGTCACCAACTCTTTTTCGTTGCAACTTGGATGATTTTCAGCTGACTGACAAATACAACAAACTGGATGAAAGTAAATTTAGGATAAAAGTTTCCAGATAATCATTCACCCACATTTTTATTTCGGTAGAAAAAGCAATAATTTTGTAGTCTTATTCGACACAAGCCCCACGATATAAGTTGCTTGATATTTAAGTAAAAGTAAAAAATGGCCTGATTGTTTGAATAAATTGTTTCAAACTGTTATAAATCCTTTCAAACTGTTAGAGACCCTACGGATAGATCCATCAGACAAAAGGTTGACATAAATTTTGTATGTTTTTAGGTGAACTGCCGCAAAATGGGTTCGTAAAAGCTTTCCATTTCACAATAAATGCAGTACATTTCGTCGAAAACGTCAAAAAAGCTGAACGTTCTAAATAGTAATTCCAAGCATCTGCGTACTCTCATAAAGGTGAACGTTTTTTTGGTGTCTGCTTCTTACGAAGATTCTCATTCGCCGTCGATTAAAATTTTAAAACCTTTTTCCAATGATCGGCAAGATTTGTGAAGTTTTTTACTGCGCCGGACATGTTGCGGGCGCTTGACGATGTTGCTTTGCAAGCCCCCTTTCTTGGCTGCATGCCAACGTGTTTACAAAGCTGCGTAGTTAATGTTTCATTAATTCAAGTTGCGCAGTCAGCGTTTAATCAATCAATTGAAGTTTTCTTTTCAACATTTACATATTTTCCTGGCGGTCTTTTTCTTTACAACAAATTTCACTGCATTTGATATGGTAAACTTGCACTTGTCAACAATAAAGGGACACAATAATAAAACGATTTCTACCTGGACATGAGCGTCAAACACTGCGTGATGGCTCATGAATTTCGTTTGATAGAGCAACAACATCATTATTTGGATCACTGACGTTTGGCTGTGGAAATGTTCGACCAAAAAGCATTTAATTTTTATAGTTTTTATTTTTTCTTATTTAACGACAGTCTTAGAGATGTTAACAAAAAAACGCATTACAGTATCTTTGAAAGCAAACTTCAATGTCTGCGTAATATGAAGCCAAAACGTCAAAGGAAAAGAACGAATTATTGAGATACTTGGGTGACTTGATTATTGCCTCGTGGGTGTCAAACAGTTGTGGCACAGTTGTAGATAGAAGCAGTGATTTTATTCTAATCATTGTTCCCATACATGTTCCACAGTTCTGTTACCTGTTGCCGCGTATTTCAGATAAAACTCAGAAAACGCTTTAACGACGCCAAATATAGAAAATTTGTGATCAAAGCAATTCAGTGCGTCTCGACTCACAGTCTCATTTATAAAAGTATTGTTGAATTACACGAGCTTGTGAAACAACAGCAAGTGACTGCTCATAGCTACGAATGTAAGACTTCAGCGACAACTGGCAGCTAAAGTTTTTCAGCTACCGGTAGCACAAATTCTTTTCTTTCGGATGTAACCTTGAGAGTGTTTTTCCAAATGGAGCCAAAACTTTTTGTGTTACATTCTGCGACTGGAGCCTCGCATTTCTCGAAATAAGCTACACGTTCCATCCATACAAGACGATGGTCCTCTGCAAATTTGAGAAAATCCGCATTCGAGTTTCGCGTCAAAACCTACGATGACAGTCACATGCGGTCTTCGCTGTTTATGTCTACTTCAGGCAAGGGTATTTTTGCCGTATATGTTCATCAACACTGCAGTATCCGTGTTTCAACCCGTGAATATTGTTCAAATTCAAGAAAAACAAAATCAGAAGTTTGAGGCTCATTTCTAAGAGGCTCATTCTCCAAATTATAAGACGTCTGCAACGACCATAGGTGGGGCTGCAATTTTTGGAAAGCAGAACTGGATCGGTTAACTAAACGCCCCGAAACTGCAACTTCACGCGAAAGCGTCAAGAGATCTCAGGCCACCAGTTGGCAGCCGCCGGTACAAGGGTGGCTACTGCATGTTCTCAGTCGCATTTCGCAGAGTTTCACGGGAGCGTCGACTCTTGTGTTGCCCGTTGTTAAAGGAGACAGTTTAGGGCTATGCATGACTAACCGGAAATTATTCACGACGCCATCAAAAATGCTGTCATCGACGAAGCCGGTTCGTATCTCGTCAGCCGCTCATGCCGGCAAACGACAACTTCAAACAACAAACAACACCTATCCGTCCGAATCTGCCCACACAGCCAATAGGGTTCTGCATTCTGTCAGACGCGAGTACATCAGGCCCGTTACCAGCTTGGGACACCAGATGGGGCGAAGAGTTTTCTGAGAGGTACCCAACTTTTTTAAAATATATCCAATAGTTTCAAACTACGACCAACCATTTTTCCAGGGTGGGCGAAAACAATTTAGGGGAAGCGAATTCCCTCTAAGCGGGAAGCGGGGAAGCGAAGCACCCCTCCTTTACTTGCCTGGAGTTGATCATTAGCAGGCAATGACTTTACTTAAAGCGATAACTGAGACAAACCACATTTGCACATTTTAGCCATCATTTATGTGATCCTTCTTCACAGAAAAATTTTTTTTGTCTCTGGAAAAAGCTAAAAGCAGCGGCCAGTGAATGCCTCGCGTGATGGTTCATCTTCTTCCCTGGCATTAGTGACGTCCTCTAAATCTTACATCTCTATTACGGGGGGCGTTGCAACAGCGTTTCAACGTACAGCCTGAAATAGTGTTTACCGAAAAGGCTTTTATCCATTGCTGCTTCAGTCATCGAGTAAAGAAAAAATGAAAGAAATTAGCACGTAAGCGCTATCATCAGGAATACATGCAATCGCATTTTTCGCTTGAACAGCAAAATGGACAAGGTATGCACTGTCTAGCAGCCACCGATTCTTTTAACGCCAAAACAGTATCACCCCGTCAAGTGAAAAAGGATATGCATTGCGTGAGTTATGAACCCATTCCCTATGATTAAACTTAATAACAAGTTGTTGTGTTACGAAAGGTGCTTTATCCCTCGTACGTTATTGTTTCGCAATTTATGCAAATAACCCGACGTTGTGATTCTTTATTGATCTATCAGGTTAGAATCCAATATACCTCGTCATACTCAAATAAATCAACCTCGACCACCTCTCAATACTTCTCTGCAGGGACGCCGGAGTGCGGGTGCATTTCCCCTCCTGCCCTTTCATAAGGGGGCTGTGGGAGCGGTCAGTGGAGTTTTTTTTATAAAAATATCATAGCTAATTCATGGTCCATCAAGATCGAATTCAAACAAATTTATTGCAGCTATTCGCGCACCCAGGGACTTCAGCATGATTTCCTATAATTTCTGGGCTTGTTTGTGAGGTCAACATCGTTACTGAACAGAAACAAGCATAATTGGTAACGATTGTTCTATTTTTATAAGTTTGCATTGCCTTCAACTCTTTTACAACCCCCCTGCCCTACCGCTGTGTCCCTGTTTCTGTTTCCGGTGTCCCTGTTTCTTGTTTCCGGTGTCCCTTCCCTGTTTCCGGTGTCCCTGTTTCTCTGTCAGCATTGTACGATTAAAAAAGCATGAAAGAGGCAAAACGATGGTTTAAATATGAGACGACATTCGATAGTCTAATTTCACTTTTAGCCTAAACTTTTCTTTCCTATGTTTTCGCAATATGTTTCTGAAACTTAAAATCGATACAAACGCTAATCCAGATATAGACTTTAAGTAGGGCAGTGTTTTTCAACCCTTTTGCTGCCGGGAACCTTCCGCAAATGTTTGCGTTGCTTCAGGAACCCTATGCGATGATCCAAGTGTCTATCCTACTTTCTGTAATAAACCTGTGAAAAAGCGGTAATGCTACAACAGCACACAGCTGTGGTTGCAAATTTCGTCCCAGGTAATTTCAGTCTGTTTTGACGGACCCGCTGGTAGCCAATCGTGGAACCCTGAGGTTCCGCGGAACCCCGTTTGAAAAACACTGAAGTAGGGGCTTCCATAACTTGCTTGAATATACATGGAGTTACGTTCTGTGCAAAACGAATTTGATTTCCTAGATTTGTCACAAACACTGCACTTCATCGTGATCAGACAGGTATATTGAAACGTGTGAGATCAAGATATTGTTCATTTGAAAATATTCAATGGAGTTGCTCAGCTGCGCATTTCATTTGCACTTCAGGCGACAGTATGACGCACAAAAATGTATCGAGCAGACATCTATTGATTCTGTGCTTGATTTCGTCGTTGCAACTGAAACTGAAGTAGCAGTCATAAACTCTCAAAATCACAAAATCATTTTTTAAACATATGAAAGAATTATTTATAAGGAGAAACATAATACTGTATATCTACAAAGATTTTCTATACTCATACGGATAGCCCTATAGTCTAATCGAGTGTTGTGTTAGTCTGTCTACAGAATTGTAGGCTGATGTCAAAACTTTTTGCTAATTTGCTACTGTCAGTTTTAGTCTTTCCAGGAGAATTTTCGTTTTCACAGCGCACGCAGGTCTGACATTTCTCCAGCATCAGCCCAAGAAAAACAGCGAAGTTTTTTATCATAAAACTCTAAAGGATCTTACCTTGCTGCTGCAGTTAGTTACATACTGTAGCTTTGCCAGCTTTTCTGAGAGCTGATTAATGGTGGAAATCACACGTCCGTACGAAACCCTCAATCAGTGTTTGAACGTGGGATTACGTCAGCTGGTCGTGAAAAATTAAACTGCCGTTTTATGACTTGTTGCTTTCTGAGTGTCGTCGGCCTCATCGCGGTTTTTGCATAAAGTTCTTAAGGACAGCCAGAAACGTTCTCGTCTCAGCTCCCCTGTGACGCAACAAACGTTGGGCATGAAGTGAGCCACGTTGGCTACGCACGAGCATCCGGCCTCCTCCTGACAAGGGGATGCACAAAGGCTGGTGCCGCGTGCAATTCCTGAGCTTCTGCGAAGCGGCCAACCCCGCTGGGTGAGTTCATCGCCGATTCACAAAGGAGCCTCCAGCGGCATCGTATCGCCGACCGTTGCCTCCAGGCGCGGGAATTTTAACCGCAACCTGTCTTCACACACGGTTGCTGGGGATGGGCTCCTGTGTTGCCTATGCTTGTCCTACCTGGTTTATAATTCATCAAACAACAAAAAGCTCCCGCTGTCCCCAAATGTATGTTGTAGTTAAAGACTGCATTCAAAAGTTGCTCCAACAAAATCCATTAATTTCGGAAGGCAAAGACATTTTGAATAACGGCTTTTTGTTTTGGCTAATTTTCGGTTTGTTGATTGCCACCGCAGTTTTTGACCTACATTTCGATGGTTTTCTTCTTTTTGCTATGAAACGGTACGAACGTTTCAACAATTTATCCTCTCTCACTCTACAACTTTCTAGCAACTAAACCGTGCTGTTAAAATGTTGATTTCAATTTTGTGCAATTTGCAAAGTTTTTTTTGCATTTTGACCGTTTTACAGAGCTTTTGCAAATTTTTGCTCCGTTTTTATCGGTTATTTATCCATTGTTTGCAACATTTTGCCCAATTTTTTGCTGTTTTCCTGCTGCAAAAGAGCAACCTTTTCACTTCACACGGTGCAGCTACAGTATGCTTTATGCACACTTTTCGAGTTTTGTTTTTCCCCGGAATTCGAACATCATGAAGTATGCTGTTTAGCCCGCCAGACACAGCATATTCGAAGGATGCTTTTCGTAAAATTTTATCGCCTGCACATTAAAAATTGTTTGGAAATAATAGCTATTTATAACATTTGTACCAGTGCCATTTGGAAAATATCCTAAGATTAAACTATTCCGGTAATAAAAGATGATCGTTTTATCAAACATTTTCAGCAATACCAAAGGTGACAACTTTTTCCCAAATTTAACGTCCGAAATGTGCAAATCGTGCTTTATCGGAAGCATACCACAGACCAACTGCCTACAGTTGTACTCAGCAAAATTTAGGCCCAACATAGTGTTGCACCAGTCCATACAGCGATTTGATTCTAACGAGAGAATGCTGCAAATCGGTTTATTGTGGGCATGGCTGGACACAGAATTATTTGCATTTCAATCATTAAACCCATTCATCTTGAAACAGTGTTAAGAGTTTCAATGTTTTAGATTCATATTTTTAAACGGAACTGTTTGGAAAAACTACAATGTTTTTGTCTTGACAACACTTTGGATATAGACTGAAGGAGAACAATGTTACAAAGGTGAACCTGACTCTTTTGATTCCTTTCACAAAATTTTGGGGCTACCTTCATTTTTACTTCTTTTTTACAGGCAAGTCTTTATTGCTATCATTGCATATTATTTCTTACAATGTAATTTGTTCAATTTTCAAAGATGTGCGTTTTCAAGGAAGCAGTTGACAAAATCAAACGCGACGATTATTAAAAATCAAACATTGACCTGCTCGCCGTTATAGTGATTAGATGCCCACTCCGCTGTCGGTCAAGATAGTCATAGATAAATACAAATGAAATATTATTATGTTGTTAGAGTGGTATCGCGACAAGGTCTTGAATCAAATTCAAAAAAGTAGGGTAGTTTCGTGGCGGAAACACGACGCAAAATATCGCATTAATCTGCAAAAGCAAATCTGGGCGCAATTCAGCAACTTCTTTTTTAATGCAGAGTATTTCAGAAACAACGGCAAATAATTAGTGTTTGAAATAATGCTATGTTGCGATTTCAGTAAACTATGACCTCATTTCCCTGATTTAGCGCTATTTTTACTTATGCGACATTTGCAAGACTTCCATTTTTCATTCTATTAGAAGGTAAGGAAAAAAAACTTTTAATTTTGATGCGTGCGCAAACGTCAAATAACGAAACGCAAGCTTTCCTAGGAACGCCAACTGCTACGTCAGGAACAACGTCACGGCTACATGTCCAAAGTTGCTTTTTATACTCAGCGCATTCAACGGTGTTTGTAACAATGGGTTAATAAGTTGTATAGCAATGGTCTAATAAATTGTAACAATGGGCTAATAAACAACAAATATAAACGCTTCGTTGCACCCGGTTTAACTGGGATTAATGACCAGGTACTTACCACAAATATACCTGATCCATGTTATAAGATAGAGAGGTGACTGATACTTTCTCCAGTAACTGCCAAAGCAAACTCATCTGCCTGTCAATGGAGTGCAGGAGCCTAGGTCGCTGGTCTTCCACCAGCAGTGATATTTCTAAGCGCTACTTGTGCTGGCAGCCATTTTTCATGACTGTCTGCTTGGTGGGTGCGGTCAACAATGACAGGATTTTATCGAGGCGTTACTTTCTCGCAATGAACTGGATACAAACTATCTGAAATCAAACAGCGACGTACGAAATCACAGTAAGAGAACAATCTTGTAGTATATCCTGTAGTAAAATCAACTATAATGTCATTAGCCTGTCACCTAACCGAAAACTGGTTATAATCAGGTAAAAGCTGGTAATTCGTTGCCACAAACAACTTTGATTGCCATTCACAAAACGTCGAGCAGGTCGAAGTAAAGCTCAACAAATTTTTTTTGTTACTGAGGATTTGGAGACAGAAAGAAGGATGAATCAAATTTGCAATTTACAAAATGGACTCCGTTTCCTTGCGGTCGATAGGTGAAGTCAATTTAAGAACAAAATTCTGCGATTAGCTGCATTTTAAACAGAGTTTCAGCAACAAAAAGTTACTCTTGGCATTAGTTATGGCACACAAATTGGTTTACTCTTAAAAACCACTGCTGAGACACAAACAACATGAGTGCTTGGGGCCTGTGCCGCTAAAATGATTTTGCATCAGGGCACAAAAAGTTATTGAGGCTCGTCAATACCGAAATAGCTTGTAGCTCAGATTCGTTTCGCATATTTTCCATTCATTTTTCAACACAAACGCAGCTTGACCTATGAAGTCCAAGCGTGCGTTTCATGTAATCGTAAAGCAAGAACAACCGTTTGTGATTTGTAAACAGTTTAGGTGATTCACGCAGAATCGAGGTCTGTCTTAAACGCTCATATCTGTGGCTTGGCCTACGAATAACAAAGAGCAACTTAGTCATGAAGCGAAAGACCCGATATTCAAATCAGTTTGAGAAACATTGCTTGAACTATCTATTCTACAATTTATGATACGCCTAAACCGGAAAACTGACAATTGCGATAAAAACTGTTTGACTAGTTTAATACAGTCTCGAATCCGCGGTCAGATGATGAGAACCTTTCCGGAAAGGTGTGAACTGTTGGACCACCATCAGTGAAACCACGAAACATAAAATATAGTTATATCAGCACCTTCCACCATGCTTGGGAAAATTCTTTATGCAAAAAACTGGTGTCAGTAGCGGCGGTCTTAGCAATTTGGGGCCCCTGTGCACAATAATTTCGGGACTCCCTGCTCTCGCTTAAATGAAGGATCAATATAAGGGCAACGTTTTCAATAATTAGGGTTTGTATTTATAGTACAACTGGCGTATGATGCTGAATTTTACACCAACTCATATACCTCTTTGGTAATACTATAAGTTAACCTACCCATATGTGCACCATACTCCACTGCGCAAATGACACAATTGCACACAGCATTCATCAAAATATAATACCCCATTGCTGTTTAAAGTAAGTGGGCAAAAAGTACTTCAGCACGGGTTGGGAACTTGTTGGCATTTTTGTTGCCAAATTGTAAAAATTTAGCCGTTTCCGGAAGTGGCTTAGCCGCAAATATTTTGTTTGGTCTTTTGTGAGTAGTTTTGGAGACTTGGCCGAAATTACCCTAATTTACATGTGGTACCACATTCCGGAATTTAAACACTCAAAATCCTTCATACAAAAAACTGTTGTCAGTAGTGGTGGTCTATGTGCACTCTCACGAGCACGTTTCCCTTCCTGACAGTTGAAATTACGCAGGTTAATATTCCAAACCCAGAAAATGGAGATAGTTAACGACGCATAATAATCATTGTATGTAATCAATCGATCGAATTTCTAATCTGCACTCTGTTTCCTGAACGCACTAACTGAAGCTCTCCCTGATTAGCTGAGCGGCATGGTAAGTTGATGGTGGGTTGTTAGGCACGGTGAGATCAGTCGACTGGTTGGTCTCTAGTATATTTGGCGATGGCTTTGTGGAATTGTTCTAAGGAAAATATTTGTTTACCAAAATAATAAATAAATATCACGTTTGCCATTAGGACGAATCCTTCGTTGTTCATGAGAGTTAGCCTGCCCCCACTGCGTTGATGAAGCATCTAGCAATCCCATTTCAGCATCTCTACTTTGATTCGTTAGTCTTGCACAAAATACAGGGAACCCACGCACGTGCACAAATTACTGCAGTCTCAAAATCACTAAATACTTTGAACTACTACTACATCAATACGGTACAGTTGTAACTTATATTTTACGCAAAAACTTCACACATTAATCCTGTTTCAAGTAAATTTGAACAATGCATTAATAAAGTGGACTGATACTACCAACATTTATTTCTGAATCTCTACAGTGAAATTACAACAATTGCAGGGAAAGTGAAACCAATAATAGTTCAAGAAAGTATGCTTCCAAAAACCTTTAAACATTCAGTTCTGACCAATAAAGAAACTGAAAACCATTCATGTAAAATTGCTTTAGTAGCTATTGAAGGATACAGCAGACCGCAAGTATACACATCCACATTGGCGTTACATTTTATAATTCTCTCCACCAAAACCAGTTTCCCACAAAATTCTTTCAACAATCGAGTTAATCTAGGGACAAGTTTAGCTTAAGAACTTCTTGTTCTTGGACTTTCACTGCCCAAAAGTACAGGAGAACATACCTTTTATCTATGTTAAATCAATTGACAAAGAGCAAACATGATTTTTTATGGTGAAACTGGAATGAATGAAATATGCAGTATTGACGCAAACATTTCAAAGTTAATTTCAATGTTGACTTGACCTTTATAGGCTACAACCACTACACTGATGGTGGTAAAAGCTTAAACAAGTTAGTGTCACAAAAATGCAAATCTTTGGTATGTGCTGAATAAATAGTTTTTTTGAATGGCTTTCTGTGCATGGTATTTTGCTTAAGGATATGTAAACTGGGTAGCCCAGTTAGTAGATTGTTAAGAACGATAGGCTACCAGGCAAATCTTGCAACTAATAGCAAAATAATTCATAAAAGTAAGGGCTCTATATTCTTGATTTAAAACCTCTTAAATTTTTATTGGGAACCCGCCCTACATCTTTTAATTGAAGAAGATTGGGTCCCCTTGTCCATGAACAAAGAATGAAGGGCTTGCTTATCCTTTAAATAGGGGACCTCTTACATTTTGACTAGGGCTCCTTGCCCTTTTAATCATGCAGTAAGCCATTTATGTTTTATCATTTCAGTGTGGCTTTTCATCTTCAGGTTGAAAATGAAAATGTTTTAAAAAATATTAACATTCACAATATTATATAGCAAACCAAACTAAGCTTTCTACTAAATAATATGTAATCATAATAATAACAATACAAACATAAACAACAGCTCAAAAATCTTTAAAAACGCGTAAACAGAAAATGGACGCCCCTCAAAGCGAGTAAAGTTAAAAAGGGGGCCTCCATTTTGCACACCCTGCACACACACTAAGACCACTGCTGGTGTCAGTAAATCGGAACTGATGTGTTGGTTTTAGTTTTGTTGCAAAACTTTAGTGATAGATTGATTACGTTCCTAAAATTGTTCCGCTTAAGACAGGTATCAATCATTCGTGACCTCTAAAACACCAGGATCAAACCGTGCAAACGTCTTCCTGCGCTTAAGAAAAACACGTTCTGCTGCGCACACCTCCCACCCTTAACAACCTCGGTTAACTCCAGCGTTCAGTATATTCGAGAGACTCATCATTCAAACCTTACGCCTCAGAACCATGATAGTCATTGCACTTCGCCAACGTACGTTAACGTCAGCAACTTTGGTCAATGCATGTTTTTATCACGCAGCAACCCACAGCAAATTTGCGATTTTCTTCGCACTTTTCTGCAACCAAATAGTTGCTAAATCTCGAACTTTGAAAAAGGTATATGATGACTTTCGCCCCGTATTTAGCAAAGCGTTATCTGTTTGACAGCAACTTCTAATCAGAACAGCAAATTGTTTCCGAAATATCTTTCCCACCTGATTGCACAGTTTTGCAAAGCTTCGACTCAATGATACTTTCTCCAAAAGTGAAAAGTTTTTCTAATAGTAGTGAGGTGTAAACAGAAAATAATAAAAATAGCACAACTGCAATAACATTATTGCTAAATTGCAGGACCAAAGAATTTTCAATTTTCTTGTCATAACCGAGACTCCCGTGTTGGCATTATTATTATCAATGGTTATAACGCAGTGTGGAGGATTGACCTGAGCATTACTGTGAACAAACAGTGTAGTGAATCTTGATACCTTTGGATTTTCCAAATGCTTTATTTGCTGTTTTGTTGGTTTGTTTAGAATTTTCCGGCAACAAAAACGTACGGACGAATGTTCCTTTCACTTTCGCTTTTCTGTACTGCCGTTAGTGGCAACAACCAACACATTGTATATGAATAAGCGAACCATGTGTCACACCACTATTTCTGACCAAGCTAATCTACTTCTTCACTCCCGGAATAAAACAAACGTAAAGGAAGGCAATCGTAGCGTTTATGTCAAGTATAGACAAAAGGGAGTTTCGTGAGGAACTTAACACATAAAGATGTTGAATCAATGCCGTTGTTTGATCAATTCAGTAAAATGTCTTAAAATGAAGCGACGGTGACCCGCCACTCCCTATCCTTATAATTTGCAATTTTTTATCAATGTGTTATATGAGCTTGCATGATCACGTTATGTGCAGCGGATGTTGATAATCACTTCCTCTTCTCAACTTTGACGCCGAGACACAGGTCGCTAAAGTCACGCCCGCTTCACGGTTGCGTGACGATTGTCATCCTCACTGCAGGAGCTCAAGGCTGCATCATATCAATCCTAAGTCATTGCAAGTTGTAAAATGTTAAATGTTGTGTTTAGCAGGGCATGATTTTTGAAAATGACTGATTGTGATGTAATAAGTAATTCCATCCTTCCAAGGCCCAGTAAGTTCTGCACCAATGAGGATCGTATCGAAAGAGAGCATTGATTTCAATCGGAGACATAACGCTGGCATACATTAATAAGCAAAACAAGTTTCGCAAAAATCATTTCTTTGCAAAAATTGCTTAAACTGTCTTTTATGAAACTATTATATTGCTCGGCTCAGCGGGAAGATTATCTGCGCTGCCCATAATAGCCAGTGTTAAATTGCAACGTGGCCACAATCAGTGATGGAGTCAATTGCAATTAAATGTAGTTAAGTAAACTCTGCCAGACTAATTGTAATGTAATTATAATTGATGGCGTTCAAATTTCGTGTAATTGCAATTGACGTTATTGTAATTGAATCCTCAGAAACTTTTTTGTCATTCACGGACAAGATCGTTCACTGCTCCATAACACTCCTCATGTGCACACACTTTAGGTATAGCTACTATGGTACTGTGTACGAAAAATCAGTGAAGAGATTTTTGTTTGGAGGGCAAAGTTAACAAATTTACGTCAGGTGATGCAACTTCTGTGCTCCGAGAAGGGGTCACTAATCTATGCCCCGGGAAGTTAGTTCGTATTTGACCCTTGGTAAAACAAAGTGTGTTGATGCCTGGCTTATAACACGCGATGATCAAATTCCTGATTTTCATTTCGATACTGTTTCTTTGCAACAAGAAGATCATTTTTGTGATGTTGCAAACCTTGATGTAAATGTCGACAGGGAACTTGAATTGGATATGTTTTTTAATTTGCCGCACAAATGTAGTTGTTTTGCTCATAATCAGCAACAAGTTGCAAACTATGGGGAGGAAGGCAAAGACGAAAAAGCTTCAAGGAGTTGTAGACGTTGTACAGAGATATTCTTAAAACGTTTGCTAAAATGGTTTTTACAATTTGAAAATCTACCGTTGCAAGTGAGCGGCTTAAGGACACGATGGATCAACTGTTCTGAAACCTAATGCAACCAGGTGGAATTCTTATCGAAAGGTGCTTCGAACTACAGTTTAATCAAAACGTCAGTGTCTGTAAACTCGGCTGTCTCCCTGATTCCACATCACAAAGACTCGGCCTTATCTACAATTGAACTACAAGTGATGACTGAATCAGTGCAAGCGCTGGAAGCTGTTGAAGGAAGCGTTTTGCGCTGCTTAAAAGAAATGCCCTGTGAAAACATGGTAAAGATTTTTGTGAGAGAATCCTTATTCTCACGATAGTATCAGCCTCTTCAGAAAACGTTTTTTTAAATCGCTTCAGATTTTTCCGCTCCAAACGAAATCGCTCTAGAAAATTTTGACTTCAGTCGCTCATGCTGATCAAATGCAGTGATGATTTACATGACGATATCTGATAATGATCCTAAAATTGTAAAACACATTAATTTATTTTCCTGAGTTGATAAGTATGATTAAAACGTTATTAAAAACTAAAGTAAGTGTAATTTAATTTACTGAATTCGATGTGTAATCTTAACAGAAAAAAATGTTTTGACGCATTGTAAGTTTAAATGAAAAAAAGCAATTGATGTCACAACTGGCAGCAAAATCTAATTCCCTGCAGTTAACAGAGGAAATGAAAAATTTTTCCAACGAGTATTTCGCTCAACCACTTCTCAAGCACAAAATCCAAGTTCATCCCATTTGCAGTTCCCAGTTATGAACCACAGGGTTTTGAAACCAAGAAATTGACAGTCGTGGTGAGATGCATTTGTACATAATTTCCACAGATTCTTGTTCACGTTGTCACAACTGTGAGTTCTTTTTGGAATATAATTGGAAGATGTAATTTCAAATCTTGTTTTCTACGATGTTTCAGTTAAAAAAGCAATGATTTGTAGCCCAATGTTCGTTTTGAATTAAGAATATTAACCAGAAAAAACAAGTGTGACTTACCACACTTTGCCCAAATCTATTTTCTATGTTTTTTATATATAAAAATATTAAATCACCTTTGCCTTTCAAGTTATAAGCCAAGGAGAAACAGTAATATTATCATTTTAAAAGAAATCTTGAATTATTATTGTTGCATTCTTTTCAAACATGATTTTCAAACACGCAAAACGTTCTTAGGAAATCAGACAATGCCAGTAATGTCTTCAAAAATTGGTATATTTATCGTTTGTGGTTCCAAAATGCTTCCTTATCTTTATAAACCTTCTCTGAAATAGTGGTGTACATAAAACATTACATTATATAAACATCCACACCGTTCACGGTCAGGTAATCCAGTGCTTATCAACCAGCGGTCTAAAAACAAGGCCACAACCTGACCTTATCTTATCCAATAGGTACAACATGATAATACAATGTCCAACAAGGAAGCTGATGTTTCCAATTTACATTAATTATACATGCAGTTAAATTGTACGTGTTTCTCACAAATTTATTCTAATTTTTTCATTGTCATTTTCCGGAATACCTTCAACTAGGCCTTCGAAACAATTTGCCTATGAAGATGAGCCGCCAGTTAAAACAGACAACACTGAGCTTATCTTATTTGAAGTCACAATCACGAAATGAAGACAGCCGTTTTCTGTTTCACGTCATAAATAAATAAATCACAACATGACTGAATCCTTCGCTGCTGCAGCTGCGCCTGTTGCTGCCTACCCAGACCGTTAAGCATCAACTTTGCGATATACCGCTTCAAAAACATAGATCGACCAAATGTAAGGTTGCGTCAGCATGATACGAAATATCGTTACAAGCGTACAATCATCATCTTTTTGACTTTTGGAAGGTCATCATCTACCAAAAGTCCGCTTTATTTCTGTAACCTGACCAAGCACCACTACTGGGCAACCAGAACAGTTTGAAATGCATTTCTACAGTATTACGTCATTGTCAATAAAAGGTTGATGAGACTAAACAAGTTACTAATTTGCAGCAATCGATTACAGTGAATGAAAGCATTTTGAAGTCATCGGATATATATTTTACGATTTCAGGGATGTTAAATTTGTAAAACAGCACAATGTTTGTACGCAAAACATAGAATGCGCCTCACCTTTGTTGCAAAAGTCCCAATAGCAAATAATCACTTTTTGTGTTTCGAGAGTAAAACGTTTTTATGGACGTTGTGTTTGCAAATTCAACAAATTGAGTCTTAATTTAACTTTATAAACTCCTTGAAAAACGTGATCCTCAAGCTTTTTCACAACTCCTTGATGACACCGTTGTCACAACACGTGTCACCGGATGCAGTTTGCAAATGCTGTGACAACTGTCACTTGTCACACAGACAACGGCGTCGATGCTATGACATCGAAACGATTGTCATAACTTTTGTGAAACCGAACAAAACATAAGGACCACAATCAATTTCAATAACACAAGTTGATATTTTAGCTCGTTTCGTAATGACAACAAAGCGGCGACAGTTCACTCGTTAAAACCACACGTTGGCAGATAGTCCGGAACATTATGTATATTCGTTTTTGTGGCACTTTACGTCGTCCAGAAATACTGCAGTAAGGGTTGAGGAAAAACTTATGGTAAAATTATGTATTTGAAAAAACGAAAAGTACACACCTTCCCAGGGCGCAACTACCTGATAATTTTGCGGGCAAACTGATGAAACGTGTTGCTGTATCTAACATACACATATGTTTTTGAAACTTTCCGGGGAGCAATTGCCCGGTTGCCTCCCTTTTGCTTCCTAATTACTTTCCATGACATAAACAACTGTGAAGCGTAAAAAATTGAGGCCGGCAGTAAGATGTTTACAGTGTTTGCACCAGGGAACATTGTGAAGCTGTTGCACCTGTCCAGTGGCATTACAACACTCGACGCACTGCTCAAGAAATTGGAAAAATATTTTGCATTTGATTCTTTAAATATAGTAGACCGAGATCATTATCATAATTCACCTGGTGCTGAATTTGCCATCTTTTCTCCGAAAAGATTTATCACAGTTTTTCAGTCCAACAAACGCTAAACAGTCCGCACTGCGATTGACCCGAACTTATCTTGTTACTTCTGAATCGTTGAGTTTCTTGAAAAGAACAGCAATGCACAAAACGGTTGCGACATAATTAGGTAAGAGTTTTCAAGACTGCTTTCACTTCCAGTTTCAATTTTAAGGTTATTTTCAAATTTTGTTTCTTGCAACATTCAGCCCGAAATTTGTTCAATCTGTTTACGCTTTCAAATTTTATTATTAAATCCTTCCCTGATGGGGACCAACAGAGCACGTGAATCAACAGAACACAGTTTTTCGACCTCGTCACACCTGAAAGAACTAGACAAGCCCTTCTGAAAACGTCGATACCAGCTCGTGGCCTTACGCCCTACCTGATCGTCACTGGAATGTTTTCTAGATTGTTCTCTTGAAAATTGTCAGTGGATTGCTGTGAGGAGCTCAGTCGAGGAAATTCGATAGGAATTGATTTTCGCGTCGCTGTGCTGGCATGTTTGTGCGAATTGCGACGTTACAGAAAACATTCAAAAATCCTGCTCGAGAATTAAATTCAAAGTGACAAGTTTTTTGGTCAATTCGCTCATTAGCGTGACCGGTCAGACGAATGACCGTTGGAATAGAACTTTTTCGTCTTCAACTTAAGATTCGTTTCTACTTCTATTTACTTTTTGAAGAAGCTTGTAAATGTTTTATAAACTGTTTCCGCAGCAACAAAAAATCAACGAAATTACTGCAAAATGGATTTTCTGGATCAAACGTTTTCTGTACGTGAACAAAAACAAAATGAGCAAAAATGTATGTTCAGCAAAAACTCCTAAGATCCATTTTTGAAACCACGTGCAAAAACTTCAAAACTAGCCTCGCATTTACTACCAAGTAACTCCAAGTCCAAGTAAGTTCATCAACATTCCTAAGCTCTGTTAACCTGAAGTACAGACTATAGATGATATAAATCCTCTTTGACGTTTCTTGGTTGTTTGCGAAAACAATCCTCATTTGGCTCATCAGAAATGTTTTGGACAGATATTGAACACTTGCATCACATTCGTACGTGACTCAATACAGCACGAATTAGTAGGTTACGTTCAGCTGCAAAGCAAGCCCGGCCAAATATAAACGAAAGCTCAAACAGCGACAGCTGCTAGTATCTTACAGTAGTTTTTTCCCCGCCTGTGTGTAGGAGTCTTGTAACACAGTTTGCCTATATTTAGCAGAGAAAAGCAAAATTTCTCTTTCAACAGTAGGCTTACTGTCTAACTTCACGGTTATATATTTCTCGTGTAGTTTAAATAGGCAGAAAACTTTTTTGAGTATTTTCAGGATTTCGGACAATGCGTTTGGTTTTCTCGTTAAGTGCAACTCGTGTTTCGAGGCTACTTGTCATTCTCTTGACATTTGGAGAACCCCACAAATGTTCAAGCGATACCTTTTTGCAAACATCAGCTTTGCAGCAACTGAAACTGCCCTGCATGCAAGACTCTGTAAAGCATCGCTCGTTACAGGTAGACCCCGATCGCGCAGTGGCACTAAACAAACGATTTTCGCGATATTGGGGTAGACATCGGTGCTCAATGTTCCGATCGATCTATGGTTCTCGAGCGCTCTCCCGAAACAAGCATCAGTCCAAAACCCCTTTGCACTCAAATGCGTTCCTTCTTTACCTCGTTACGTGTTGATTATAACTGCGAAGAGAAGTTTTGAAATTGACTTATAAGGAAATGTCTCGAGTAAAGTTGTTTTTATTTTTTATTTTGTAGCCTCAGCAGAGCAATAGCCTAATTGCATTTCCGTGACAAGAAACACATTGATTTTACAAAATTTCACTGTACAGTATGACGCGCTAGTTCATTTACGGGTCACTAGAAAGCAAATGTTTCCATGCATTTTCACAAAAGCTTGAGTCTTTCCCCACATTTGTGACAATATTCGCTAAACTTACAGCACTTGCAGAAAAATGTTTTTCCTGCTCCAAACGTCGACTTGTCTGGAATATGCCCGATGCACTGGCGACGTTTATGATGACGTCAGCCACCATGCAAAAGCTAACAAGCTTGTTCTGGTATTTGAGCATTGCCTTTCCTGCAGCAAGATCAAGGTTGAAGTTTCGGCCACGACGTCGCGTCGAAACAGGTTGCGAAAATGTTTGAAAACGTTCGAGTAAATCTCAGCTGCTGTTGTCCTATACAACATCATTTTTGACGATACTTGCTATGCTGTTTCGCAGCAACATGCCAACGATTCCCTGCAGCTTTATTTTTATTTAGAAGCAGTTTTATCCGAAGCAGGAAGGAGTCTTTTAAAGGAAGAATAGGCGCGTTGTGTCTCGTCTTTCCAACTTCAGCAAGTATGGCCACGTTCTTGGAAAAAAACGGTCGAAACGCAACGCAAAACTAACTCAGTACTTGAGCCGGGAAGCTTAATAAAGGTTTTCAAGGGCGAACGAGCGATTGTTTTCAGACTAATATAGCAAAGCAAGAGTCCGGTCTCACGTTTCAATGCCTCATTGTTCCGCCGAATGTTGACCGTTAGATTTTCAATGCCTATTGTTTCGAAGTGTAATGTTGCTGAACAATTGACCAGCTCTCATCTAACCCCAAAGCGAAATGCCTTGTGCGTCACATAGAACGTCATTAAGTTCTGAAAAACACGGTCAACCGAAGTGCGGAATATTTTTAAGCGTTTATTTCTGCGACAGCGCATTAGTTTGCTTGGATTGTTGCACGTTCCAAAGCTTGTTTTGCAAAGATTTTGTTAAACAACATTTTGTAATAATATACAACAAACAGATAATTCAATTTTGTGCAGTTTGTACTTCTACACTTGTACATACTTATTTAGCTTCCGATTTTTTGTAGTAAAACAAAAGATTTACCACAAAATATCGGAAGGTAAACCAGCGTGTACACGTTTTCAGAACGTAAATATACAAAAGGTAAAAAGCGTTGAATATATCCACCACTTTTTAAGCTGGTTTTATAGCAATTGCCGAAACATTAAATCCAAAAATGATGAAAAAGGACACAAGCGAATTACAAAGATGATTTTGTCAACTAGCTGGAAAGGTGCGGAACTTTCACACAAGTTTTGTAGATTGGGCAGTGATCTAATCTATTCCGTGCATAAAGAATCAAAACCCCAGTTATGTTTGTGAGGTGGGAAGCCAGAAGTTTCAAGCACTGAAAACCTGTGATCTTAACAGCACATACGGCTGACAATAGCCTTCCGAATACCTGCTATAAAATGTTCCTCTAATTTTTAATCAACAATAATATGATGAAAGCACATAAAACAATGCCTTAAAAAAGTGAAATCGGATGATGCATGTGAAATCAGATGATCAAATTATAACAGGAAAATTAAGTTGTCACAACAGGAAAATTAAATTGTTCCAACCATTCACAGTATGTGAAATAGCATTCTTTATCAGGCATTTAGCAATAAACGTTGTCAGGTTGTTGGGTATTGAAGGTGTCTGTGCATAGGCGCAGCCAGGAGAGCCAATGGGCTCATGCCCCACCCCACAAATTTTTAGAAAATATAGTCATTTTGTGCTTCGAGAGGGTTTTTCCAAACAAAATGTTGCTATTCGCCTAAAATCAAACATTTTGGCCCCCCAAAACTTTTGGGCTGGCTACGCCACTGTGTCTGTGTCTTTGTTACGCGACTGCAGCGTACCTGGACCAGTGCATGCCAGAAAAAAGACTCATGCTTGCAAAGCACAATTTTGGAGCTTCCTCATGGTGGTGTGAACATTACGTTCCTATTTTGCAGTGCAGCCGATGTTTGAAAAGGTAAACCTGTCATGATGTGCATATTACGTTGTTGGAAAACCGTCAACGCCGCATGACTACACGTCTCACTGGTTGAGGAAATACTATTCACAGCACGGCATATAGTGTGCATGCAGGTACTCTCCAAACCTTTCTCGCTAGTAAACAGCTTCGAAGTGTTACAATTCGATTTATTGGTCGACGATTGCGCTGACCTGTTGGTTTCACTGATTTCAAAGTCTCGAGTTAAAACTCTGAACGAGGAACATTTAGAAATCAATACCTTTGCAAACGCAAACGTTTTCCATCTTAGCTGTCGCTTTGTGCGATAACGAATTGAACAAATTATTTTTGCAAAAAGGGACACACGGAACATTTTGCTGCAAATTCAAAAACTTAAAATTTTATTCGCTTAATTTTTTTTTTGGTTGTTCTTAAATTTTCAAGGGAAACACTGTTGTTTACTCGTTATACAAGAGCTTGAACTTTGTTTGCCCTTTCTTTCGCTTTACCTACGTGCCTCTTCGTCAAGTAGCGAAATCGTGACTTTATGCTTTGCAGCACTGTTTCGCATTTGAATAGGCCCCATGCGAACGCTTGCATTGATGGCAAACAGATCTTCCCTCCAATGCATAAAACGGACGGTTTACCCAGACCTCATCGCGGCATCTACGACCAGTAGCAACAGTGATTGTAACGATGCGAATACTTCAATGATGAAATGGGCTGCGTCCGATCACAGAGGAAACATTGCCTCTAAATGCAGAAAAATTAATCACCTTTAGAAGGCGGTCGTGTTTCATCCTGAAATTGCTTTATCCAAACTGCAAAAAGGACGAACCTGCCTGGTTCCAAAAAAGTTATTTCACAAACAATGGCAAGTCAGATTGCCTGTTAGAGTGACAATAATTTCGTTCACTCTTGCTAAGAGTATCCGAATCTATACCAGAAAGACAAGAAAATTCCAAAGTTAATATGATCAATTACCAGAACACTAACTAACGACAATGTCCTTCATGACTCATCGACCGACGATCTCCAAACACATGAAATCAATCTGGCAAAGTTGCCAGGAAGTGGTATTGAATCTGCGAGTGTAGAATGGATTTGTCAAAATACCGTCTTTGGAGGAAATGACATCAGGCGCAAACTATATCCGGGGAATCGTTTATCCCTTTTAATTCTGAATTAATTTTAATCCTTTAAGTTTTAATATCAAATAGCACGGGTCTCGGTTGAACTTGAAATCAGGAAGAATCATCAAACATGACTGGGTGTGGTTGACATCAAAGTGTATGTGAAATCAGATGATCGGTAAATTCAATGTATTGGATATTCCGAAGTCAGTCAAAAGATTTGGGGACATAGTACCGACATTCACAGTGACGAAAATCTTGTATGTAAGCAAAGAACGACTACATCAACTGATAGTCTACTGCTGGAGAGTGGGGGTATTGAAAATGTCGGCATTAAAAAGGTTCTTAAATTACTCTAATAAACAATAATTTGATCGAAGATCTTGGCATTACCAGTTTTACTAATAAAATAACCACATCAACAAACAATTTTGTGAGCTTTCACGCTGAAGGCAAACGTTTACTGATTATTACATTTCCATTAAGCGTTCAAGGTTTTCAGCAATAAAACTATCGTCACAGAAAAAAGTAATTTTCTTTTCTGGCGTCTCACCGATTAATTTACTAAAGACCAGTGTCGGCATCACTGGTGAGTTTAATGAGAATTGTTTGGGGTCTTGTAGAACTCACATCCGCTTTGAAATCACATGAGCATTGATTGGAGAACACAAATATCTCTGAGGGTAGAAGGAACGTGCGATTACTAGGCTACGTTTTCCAAAGTCAGAGTGGCACAAATCGAACACAAAGTGTACCCGTGATTGACGCAGGTGAAAAGGAATCCCAAAAATGTAAGGATTTGCCTATAAACCGGCAAGCAGCTCTTGATCTTCACGTTCAACTATATGTTGTGTCTACAGTAGAGAAAGCATCCAACTAATTTTTCTGAAACATTTGTAAAGGGCCTGTTTTCATCAAGCGTACAACTTATAACGTTTTTGACAAAAATATTAAAATCCCAATGCATTTGTATGACGTGGTAATTCAAGTCATTTCCTAAGCTTGAATTTGACATTTTTGTTGCAAAAGTTATTTCACGCTCAACTCTCTATTGGCAAATATCAGATCTCTTCAAAGTACAACTTTTTACGCTTTCCTTACTTTTTTGTTTTTGTTGCGCCTGATAGTAAGTTTTGTGAGTTTGTGTCCAGTTGTTCATTTGTGTTCAGTCAGTTGCACGTTAGCGTTTCACTGCATGTGATCGGTTTTGCAGCGACATCTTGTGAAAAAAATATATCCCACTCTTCAGCAGCAGATGTCGCTGAAACGAACACATCATCACAGCAATCGCGTAGCAAGACAGTGGTTTGAATGATCTGTCACATTCCTTTTCATCTACTTCTGAAGGTCTTTATTCTGAAACTTTGAACGCTGGCAGATCATCAATTTCAGATGAGTTGCCTGATAAATTAGATTGAACGCATCATATGTTCTTAAGCTGTAACAGCTTAAAAACTATGTCATCACCAAAATTTTAAGCTTGCCATCAGAGATATCCTTATGGCTCTCAGATCGAACCTCGTTTCTTTCACTGCGTGTTCATCAACTCCACGGCAATGATTTCTTACTTTTTAAGTATTTTTTCTTGTCTTTTTCAAATTCACAGTTTTGCAGTTTGCAGTAAATTGTGGAAAAACTTTACAGGTAGCTTCACCGCAGCTGTGCAGAGTAGATTAGAAATTTCAACTTGTCCTGTCGCTTTGTATTATTATTAGCATGTTTCACAAGAACGGAAGCCTGTGCTTAGTTCACATGTTTTATTGCTCGAATGATCCTGTTGTCATTACATCACCCACAAGTTTGGACAACATCATTTATCTACTTGCTAACTCTTATCAAAGAACGAATAGAGCCTAAATACGAAAGCAGTGATTACCTACGAAAGACCCTCCACAACTGGAAAAAACTAACTAGGAACAAGCACCTTAAGTAAAAAAGCAAACAATTGAAATTAAATTGAGATTTTCATACGGGGTAGAAAGTTAGGTTTTGCTTAACGAGATATTACGTGACAACATTTAATAAAAAAGCTGCTGTCCTGTGAGGCATTTTGTTCGTTCATGACAAGCCAGAACTCGCTTTGCGAATTTCTTTCAACTAAAAAAACTGCAACTGCCCACGACTTTCCGAATTGCAAAGCCAGGTTTGAATAGAACTGAACGTTTGAAACGGAAGTGACGGAATGCCGCATTGCAAGNTGCGGCAACGGAGCTTGGACTTGCAATGTTTTCTTTCCGACAGCTCAAATCCGTGCCTGCAAGATTCATCCCCCAGCGGCATGCAANCCAGTATTGCGGCTAAACCTGCATTTGATGCGAACATTGAAGTAAACAAAGGTTCCAAGCTTCAGGTTCAAAGTCGTATTGACAAATAATGCAAGTATTTAAACTTGTACAGACGTTTTCATGTGATATTGGTTTAGGAATCCGACAAAAATCTTGCTTTTATCATTCAGCCTTGAATTGTACAAAAATTTACAGTCATATGAAAAGAACCAAAGATGTTGACTGAAATGAGATTTCAGTTAGAAAAGTATGGTTCGTATGCCCAGTAGCATTTAATCATGGCTTCATTTGTAGGAATTGCATTAAGTTAAAAAACAAAGTACAAAAACAAATTATTTTTGCCTCATCAATCAAGGCAGCAAAACTAAGAATAGGTCATACTTTTTCGTATGAAGAAAGTAGGATTGTTATCTACAACTATGCATCTTACGGAAACGGCAATCGCAACAAGGGTTAATGNCGTAGATATTACCTTGTTTGTGTGTACTGTTTTTACCCAAGACACACAAAAGGNCGGTTGTAAAAATAAAAGACAAAATGTAANCATTCCATGTATTCATGCGCAAACAAATCAAACACGCGGTACAGGGTACTTGCAGCTGCTTGTTAAGNTGTATACAATTCAAGGAGTGTGANCANTGGTGTGTTTAACTGGAGGCGAGCAAGGCACTTCCCTCGGACCCCTCATTTTAGGGGCNCCCTTCGAGGTGTTTCGCGTGTTAAGTTTTATCATTTTTGGTGACAAACCTATTATCCACTCATATAATATACTCCGAAGCAGATCATAAGTAAGTACTCTGCTTTCCATACGGCCCCCAACAGGAGCTGTATTGTGCAGGTACACTGCTTCAAAAGGGCCCCAACAGCAACTGCAATGTACAAGTAGCTTTTCTGCTTTCGGAGGGGCCCCCAAAAATCACTGTGATACGTAAGTACTCAGCTTTCAAATGTACCCTTAACAGCAAATGCACTGTGCAAGTATACTGCTTGCAAACAGGTCCCCAGTAGCAACTGCAACGCGTAAGTACTCTGCTTTCAGAGGGGCCCCCAATAACCACTGTAAAGCGTACGTACTTTGCTTTTGAAGGGGCCCCTGTGAGTACACTGATCTCAAAAGTGCCCACAGTAGCAACTGCAACGCATAAGTTTGTACGTACTCTGCTTTCAAAAGGGCCCGAGCAGCAGCTGCAATGTGCAGGTACTCTACTTTCAAAAGAGCTCCCAATAGCCACTGTAATGCACAAATACTCTTTCCTGCTTTTGAAGGGCCCCGCAACAGCAATTGGAATGTGTAAGTACTTTGCTTACAAAGGGGCTCCCAGCATAGCAACTGTCGTGTGTAAGTACTCTGCTTACAAAGGGGCCACCAGCAGCTAGTGTAACGTGTAAGTGCTTTGTTTTTGAAAGGACTGTCAACAGCAACTGCAATGTGTAAGTCCTCTGCTTTCAAAGGGCCCTCAGTATAGCAATTAGAATGTGTAAGTACTCCACTTTCAAAGGGGCCCGCTAAAGCAACTTGTATGTGTCTTTCTTTCAAAAAGCGTCCCCAACAGCAACTGTAATGTGGACGTGCTCTGCTTTAAAGGGGTCTTCAACAGCAACAGTAAAACTAGAGAAGTGAGGGACGATGCCAGCTTGCCAACTCTTAACTTTTATGTGTTGCTAGCCCTGTCTTCCCAACTTTCAGTGTTTTTGAAGTTGTGTATTATGACTACCCATTTGTATTTTTTGTTACGTTAGTAATGCCGTAGTCTCAGGAACGTATCCTTAGGTGGCCCGCATATCCCCTTCCCAGATTTGATCAAAAGGCCGTATCAAGGTTGACAAAGCATGATTGCGTCATCAGAGGGCCCCCCTTTACAGCCTTGCCTCAGGCCCCCAACCCTAAGTCCACCACTGAGTGTGACAAAGTTTTTATTTTGCAAATCGCTTGGAATGTTTGCATCTAGATCAGGCATTTGTGGGTATAGCCGTATAGTGAAATACCAATGTAGTCTTCATTTGATGAAATATGCAGGTTCTCTCTGCACGTTGGCTTTTTTCTGTCTGTTCAACAGGAGCCTGCTTTGTTATCCGCTGACAACGATCTCGACCAGTTTCACGTCACAACCGACCCGTTTCAAGAAAGCCATTGCATTGTACGGATTAGTTACATTTACAGTGAAAGTTGATTTAACGCTTAGAAAGTACAAAATCTTTCAGGATGCAATAATGCTGGAAAATACAGTGAGGTTCATCAGTTTTTTTAATTCGCTTTATTTTTCAAAAACACTACTAAAGGATATCTCGCCTGAATTTGAAAAACACTCAGTGGAGCGCCAAAGCAGGGCCTATAACAGCCCAGACTACAAAGACATCCAGGGATTTGACCGTTCTTTATGTTATTTTAACTTGAAAGAATGAAGCTCGCATTCGCAATCGGATGCAAAAAAATGCGCAGACATTTTTGTAACTTCCACAAAAAAATATGGGACAATGAGGCCAAATCATCCACTCTGTACCAAGGTGGTTCCACTCTGTACCAAGGTGGTTCACAATCGTTTGCTGAAAGTACGAAAAACGTAGTTGGTGGTGGCAAGTTGCAGACCACAACGCGAGCAGTGAAAGCTTTCGAAAATACCCAGATGAGGACCAAGCCTGAGCAGTGAGCAACAAGTACGTGTTGTGTGTTCAGTAGGTAGAAAAACTCTCCCTTGTTGCTGTGTCGCATCAGGAAACTGCCTTTTAAGCAGAAAATTCGGTGCGAGATCGAGGTTTACACCCAAAGTCTTAGAATTTGTAACATATAAATTTCACACTCCTAAGATGTTGTTTACCGTTCCCAGTCTGAACCGCAAATTACATGCTAGGATTTCTGAGCCCAATCATAATTTCATTGGTGTACCCGTCACCTCTGCACGAAAACTCTATGGAGGATGCTTTGATCTTGCTGGCATTGCTATGCTCCGTAAATATTGAGTTATTGGCAAACAAGGTACATAGAGTATGTGCACGTAGCAAGCATTCGCATGTCGGTCTCAGATTTATTTTTTATTTCATGTTTCAACCGCTATAAGTGAATTGTGTTCAGTAATTGTTTCATCACACCGTTGTATTTCCTCATGGGTGGTGATATATCTTATATCTCCTTCCCATGTGTAACTCAAATTTAGAATTACTGCTTTTTATTTTGCCATCACCCCCATCACCACACACAAAATGTGCATAAAAACTGATCTTTCGCCTCGTAGGCGACGTGACCGTACTGCAGGCATCGACTGAAAATCGGAAAATCTACTCTCCATCGAGTTTAACTTCCGCTTCTACAGCTTACCGCATCGACGAGTACAATCAGGCCCGTAGCCAGGTTTCAAGGTTTGGGGGATAAAAACAGATTTAGAGAGGCAAGATTTTTGTTTTTGTTATATGTTCAAAATAAATTTTTCAAGGCACAACAAAATGTGGGGAACGCTGGCCCCGAATGGCTACGGGCCTGAGTACAATATCGGAAAATGGAGAAACTCGCAAGCGTTTCAGGAGTAAATCACTTTACTGAAAACAATCGTAAAAAAGTGCCGCACGCGAGTACAAAGCCTGCGGCGATTATTTACAAGCTACGAAAAAGAACAATCGAGTTGAGGCATCGAGGTTAGAGAAAAAATACAGAACGAAACAGACAAGTACGCACAAAAAGCAGCTGTCGCGCGAATTACTTCAGTTTCATACTCGCTTTTTTACTCCTTTCCGAGCGCCACGAGCGGTCTGCGGCGCCCATCTCCGCTTGCTTGCTTGCGCTGCGGCCCACCTGGTTCCTTTCGCAGTGAATATTACACTGGTGGCGAGACAGTGTTATCACATGTGCACCCACCTATTACCGAGGACGAAGCTGGACAGACAGCAAGACTTGGTGTGACCCGACCGGGATTCGACCCAGCATGCCCAGTTTCGTGGCGCGTGCTCAAATAGCTACACCGTGTAGCCCAGGGGTCGGCAACCTTTACCTAGTCGCGAGCAGAAAACACACTCTGCAAGGTATGGCGGGCCGTACTGATTTTCCACCAAAAATTCCATTAATTTTGCTGTGTACGATGTTGATAAAGCTTTGGAATTTATGGAATTTTAATCAGATTAACTCCTGATTTTCACAGTTCATAACAAATCCCAAGATATAACATACAGTACATTTATCGCACAGTGTGGTTTGGCATAAGTAGTTGCTCATATGCATGCAATACAAGAAGTTGCAAAGGAGAGCAGATTCATGAAATATAATACCACTAGGCGGGCCATGCACTTACTACAATTTGTAAAGGGGTCTGAGCCGAATGATTTTGCTTGGCGGGCCGCATCCGGCCTGCGGGCCGTAGATCGCCGACCCCTGATCTAGCCGGTTACGAATGCAATAAAAAGCACAAATGCGATAGTTTTTACAATTTTGGAGTCAACATCAACTCTTGGACATCATGTCGTGATTCGAAAAAGGTGTTAAAGCGACGCAATCAATGGTGGCATTTAATTTTCACATAAATTTGGTTTTCGCTATCAGCAAATCTAAACAGTGAAGCAAAACATTTCTTCAATACATTTAGTGCTTTTACCTCTATTCTCAAGCTTAATTTTTTCCGATTGAATGGGGACCAGTTCTTTGAAAGTCTTTGTATAAAATATGTTCAAAAAAGATGTCATTGATTACAGTCATCTGTAGCGTCCCAAGCAAACCAAATTAGACTCTTAACCACGAATTAAAACCACAAAAGTAAATTTACACTTTGACTGGAAAACTTTTTACGTACCACTCTGCTAATTAATGCGCTCAAGCCGTCAAGCGCCCGTAAATAGGTTCGTCCCGGGTGGGGTCATCGGAATATTTACTTTCATAAGTCAGACTGGGCAAGCGGCATTGCTGTTAATGACAAGCCACCAGGACTTTGACAACCTTGCAACTGCCACGCTGATGAATGCTAAGGCATCGAACGGAAAATACGGTAACGCGAACAAGAACAGAAAAACTGAAAACGCCAAATAACGACATCAAAATAAACGCAGTATCAGATCAGCGAAACAAGTCGCAGACTGAACAAAGCAAGTTTGAGACGAGTCGGGAAAGTTTACCTGAACAAAAATCTGTGCAGGTGGACGCTGCATTAAAAAAGAAAAAAGAATGTGCGCTCTTGTGACCTGACAAAGAAATTGTGACGTCCTCATGTAAGATACTCACACTGGAGGACATTTATTGCACAGCTGAGGGAACGTTTGGGTTTCGAGACAACAAGGTAGGGTTCCAAGGTGTCTGTCCACGCGTTTCTCTGTCACTGTGCTCGTCGACAAGTTTGCCCTTTGAGCGACCCCTTGCGGTTTTATTAGCATCAATCAAAACATCGATTTGGAGAATCCTGCAAACGAATTTACAACCAGACCCTCAGCACCCCAAACTACGTCATCCATTACTCCCGGCTTCGCAACAATAAATCGTGGAAAACAAGGTCTTTTGAAGGAACTGGTGGTCATATCGCGAAAAATTCTCTGTCGTTGCAGAAACGACGTACGTAGGGTCAGTCACGAAACTGAAGTTACACCACAAATAAAAGAAACCTTTTGGGGGTTTATCCACAAAATAACGAAAACAACACACACGTCAACAAAACTGTCTTAAAGCAAAATCTCAATCACTTGATAGCTCTACAGTACCCTCAACTTGAGCTAATTACGCTCCAGGTACTATTGTGACATATACACAGATCACACCCCGTGTCGATCGCAAACCTGCCGCTAGTCGCATTGCAGGACACACACGAACGGAAAACGCCCGGCAACTCAAACTACATTCACCTTGCTTAAAGACAATTTACAGTGCTTACAGCGCAGATTAATCTCACAATTAAAAAGGTAAGTACTTTGCTAAATCACATCTCTAATTGTTCTACGACACGTAATAGTCTTATGATGGTTTATCGTCTTGTAATAGTTTCATTTAAAGGTTACAGTTTGCACTGGACTTCTTCAAGGCCCTGATAAACCAGGTGGGAATGTTTCTACTAAAGTGGCAAATAAAGTCGCTCTTTGGTAAAAGTTACGCTCGGGCCAAGGCAAGTTATCGCAGGTGCACAAGATGTTCAGGTTACAGTTGTTAATCAATCAACTCCTCCATTCGCTTTCTACCAAATGGACTCTCTGTCGCATTTAAACGTGTGTTTTTCTTCTTCAGCACTACAGGGTCGACGTTTTGCACATGAGCAAAGGGTTCCGCTGGGTTTCATCCATTTGTTAAAACGAATGATTTCGACAGATTTAAACGATTCGCTCAGGAACATATCAAAAACTCAAAGGTCACTGAAAGGTGCGGGCAAAACCAACACCCACTTCAACACTAGATGACCTTGTTTTGAAACAAAACTGCTACAAACAATAACTTCCGCATTGGAAACACAAACGCAAGTTAAAAGACTGATCAGGAAAGATAAGAGACGAAGACCAGTTTCAGCTTGCGTAGGGTTGAAAATCACTCATTACATCACTTGCAGAAAAAAGAACATTAAATTACGCTGGGAAAGATGTTTATGCGGCAAAACGTTTTTGTTAACGCGCACTTTCAAGCTCTGATCTCCGGCCTTGCGCTAACTTACGCAGACTCTCATGGATATGTTCACCTCATGCAGACCCAGCAAGGCCAGCGCTGATGTTGCAGCACCCGTAATTAATGTAAACAGAAGAGTTTTCTGCAGGTCAAGGATGTAGAAGGACACGAGGTCGCAAAACGCGTTCATTCTTAGCTCCAACTCACTCACAAGGCCTGTTAATAAATTTCAAGATTTCCAAACAGCGGCATTGGACGGGAATCAGAGGCGATGTCCGACTCCGTACAAACCAAAAAAGGTTCTTGCACAGCAACTATACAAACGAACGAGCAGCAAATAGCTTTGGTAGACTGCGACTGTTCAAACAGCATGCTGGTAATTCTCTGATTTTACTTCACTTTTAAGAAGACCCACCACCTTTTCACAGCAGTGAGGATATGTGGATAAGATTGCCGGTGGTTGACCACCAGTGGGAATTTATGTGGTTAGCTTGGAAAAGTTTGACGTTGCAATGGGTGCTTGCGTTGCACGAAGTATATTATGAGAGAATGCGTTGAATTTTTCAAACAGAGACTCGATTGTTTCGCAGAAACGAAACAGACTCAGTGTTTGTCACATACACAGCGTTATGTTGTTCGTGGGCTAAGGTTGGAGGAGGTCACGCAGGNCTGCCTGCTTCCTTTTGAAGCAAAGAACACATAATTTGTGGATGATNTGTGATGTGTCTTTGTCTACAGTGCTCGAAGTCCAGGTTCGACGGTGTGTAACCGTTCCACAAAAATGCAAGCTTTGCATAAAAATCCATGCGGAACGTTTTGTTTTCTGCGAGGTCTTTGAGTGACGGTGGCTTCTCCGAGTTGTTCAACCGTCGTAACGGTTCCAAGTCCATGAAAACATTCAGCCATGCCTGGAACCGCCATCTCCAGCAACATCTACGTGCATAGTGTGCATCGAAACTTTCGGTTGCTTGTAATCTGCTGGGACGATTGTTACGTCATCCGAGGAGCAGTGGCGTCGCTTCCGTCGAAAGTTTCAGTAGTGAGTGAAATCTGAGAAACATTGTCCTTTTTTAAGATACAGAAAAAAAATCTTTTTAATTTTATAATACATTTATCGCCAGTAATTTGGTCACACTTGACTGTGCGTAAGTGTGACGAGAACCACCATGCAACTTGAAATGGTTAATGTTTTAGATTGAAATCAAAGACAGTTTTACAGGAAAAAGAAATCCGCTACGAAATAAAAAACGTTTGAATCTTTTATGCTTCCACTGTCGACATTCAGGCTTAGAAAGAGTTGGTCACTTTGCCCCCCTAAAAGATTTTCCGCCCACCCCCTCGTGAGTCGCCAGGTCAGATAGTCATTGAAACTTGCAGAACGGTCCAACGGTACCTGTTACCTGAAGTAGAAGCTTATGGCCTCAGTTGGTTTCATTCGAGAGTTTAGAAAGGAAAATTTGTGCAATTTTGTTTTGAAAGTTAGCACCAGGCAAAAGAATTTAAAAGATTTACTTATTTTTTCTATGTCCCCGGTTTCCTTACATTTTCGAAGACGAAGCGCAAACGTCGCAGTAAAAATGAGGAAATTAATTCGAAAAGCACTATGGAATCATTACAAAACGCAATTTGTTTGCTATCCATACTTTGCCGTGGGAGCATTGTGTCGCTCCATAGTTCTGTATTTTTCAGCAAAAGCGCAATATCATATAAACAATCGAGAAATAACAACAATGTCAGATCCAAAATGCTTTTGCGCGACCCGTTGTTTTCAACAGTGAACAACACGAATATTATGTTCTGTCCGGTCTTTGTCTTGTCATGTACAGTCACATGAGGTCCTTGAACGACCAAACATCGCGGAAAACGTTTCTTTTTTCAGGAGCCAGGTGTTACTGGCTACGTCTCAACGAAACACACTGCGATACGCTATCTTGCCACTCTCTGTACGGAATTTTATCCTCATTTTTTGGGCATTCGTGTTTGCTTTGGAAAGCGAGAAGTTTGTATATTCGAAAAAAGTGGGAATCTGGTTTTTAAGAGAATTCGCAAATTTTTTGTTTGGTGAAATACCATCAACACAAATTGACAAGAAGCAACAAACCATGATTTGAATCAAAATATAAATGAAATGTGTTAGTTTAAAATAAAGCATAAAGTCATCAGAGTTCTTTGTAAAAGTCAATAGAGTTTAAATATATTGATGTTGTTGCATTTTAAATACGTTTCGTGAAGGACCAACTTGACTTGCCTAATGACATCTTTGCATGTAGCATATGCGCTGCAGTGCAAAAATGAAATTTCCAACCAGCAAGTATATGTCGTACGACACAATTTCACAATCCCTGTTATTTTCGGGAAATAGACTTTAGCGTTTGGAAAAGACAGACCTGGCCACGCAGGGTAAGGGCCATTGATTCATGTCTATTCAGTCGCAACACTAACTGTATTCATTAACGACAGTGTTCGCATTTTCATCAACAAACGGAACTTTGATTGCAAGTGAGACATCGTGGTGGAAATGCTTCACTGATCTGGACAATAACGCTTTTCGTTAATCTGCATGTCTGGAAAATCAAGTCTCGGTTTTAACTGCAATCCCTGGTAGTATCATTCTAAAAACCCTGCTGGAAGTCTAGCATGTGTTGGTTGTTCTTGGTTTCATTTGATAAAGGGGAGCGTCGACCGATTTGTCAGAATGTCAGTAAGTTGTACGTTAGCTTCGTTCAGCGGTTCTTATCCTGAAACATACGATTTAAGTCATGCTGACAAAGTATCCAGGAACGTACCAAAGTCTAATGTGATGCAGTGTTTCTAACCAGGGAGTGGCCACAATCATCAATCGCGCTACCTTCCATCAAGATAATGGCGTGAGCAAAACGTTTTTTGATTGCTTTCTTGTCGATTTCTGCAGGTAAGGTGCAGAAGCGAATTTGAAATGTCTGTAACCAAAATGGTGGCGTTTCCAGATACATATATGTCAAAAATCTATGACAGAGTCCCTGCGCAAGTCATCCTCTCGGGTAACGTGACTTTTACCAACGGTTAATCATCAAGTGGATCGTTGCATAAGGGAAGGGTACTGGGTTCAAGACAAAATAACAAAACTTTCCATCATGTTTGCACTGCAGAGCACGGCTGCAATCGCAGCCTGCAATACTCGCCAGTCTATAGGTAATATTTTATGTGTCAGGCCCACACACGCGACCACACCCATCATCCACGCACGGTGGTCGAAACGGTCAGCAACATCCGGGACATTTTCTGCTGCGTAAAAAAAGTGCTGCACTGCCCCATATAAAGGAAACAAATTGCTTGAAATCGAAGCAAGCATAATAGAGAACTTGCGCTCGGAGGTGAGAAAAATGAAATAATTTCCACTGAAATAAAATGAAACCGTATAACATAAAAATGCATCAACGTAAAACTGGAAAAAATTAAATGCCGTTTCATTGCTTTGTTTTCTCTTTTGTAATGACTCATGCAATTGCACGCTATTGGGAACAAACGTATTACCTTCGCATCAAATAATACAACCCTCAAAAATGACTTACAGATATTTGGCGAACCATCATTTTTAAGCGCTCACTCTTTTGCTTCATTGACAGATAATCCCCAAGCATGGTTGCGTCAGGTCGACTATTGAACATCGTCACTCATACCAAAAGATCAACGCTTTTTTAATTTCATTGGTCTTTATCCTTCTTTAAGTCAATTGTCGAAATTCCAAGTGACGCACTCATCTGCAGTTAAGTGTTTGAGAGCAGGTTTGGAAAAATACGCTGCTGCCATTTTCAAGCTTCCTTTTCGTTGCGTCAATTTGATCCCTGAGAAATTTTTGCTTATTGGCCTTCACAGTTGGTAGGTTCCGCAACGGCAACAACTGGCACGGCTCAGTTATTCTTAGGCAACAGCGTTTAGGTTAATGAATCCAAGTGTCTCTGTTGTTTTTTACATCTTTGTTGTTTTTTACCACACAACCGGGTTTATTGTGTTTTATTGATTTCACCATGCACTAAGTTTGCTTGATCGTCGCGATCCACGAACGTTTTTTGAAACCAAATCACTTCTCACCGCAGTTCTGAAAGCGAATGTCGTCGACTTGAATCGAGGTTGTTGTGACGAAGCGGTCGACATCAATTCGTAGATCCACTTGAAATGGCCGACCGGCGTGAAGGTTTAACATGATCGTGGACGTCAGCCATTTCGCGGCAAAATAGCCATGATAGAACCACTGCTCTGTCATGGGGCGGGTGTCGTTGTTCACGTCGGCGCCCCAGACGAGGGATACCTTCAGGTCTGGAGACTAAAAAACAAAAAAAAAAGATTTAGAGACACTTGTGATATACACTTATCGCCAGTAAGCCTCACGCTGTAGGCGATCAACATAAATATTACTTCACAAACATGCACTGTCTACAACAGAAAAACAACAGCACATGAATATGAAAGTAACTTTCGCAGGAAAACTAAAGCGTAATTCAAGCATAAAGTTTTCAACAATTTGCAGACTGCCAATGAGTATTTTGCCGCCTGCGCAGCGGTTGCTATTCCCGGGATCACTGCTTGTGATCCGCCATTTTAATTTGACTTAACAGACAGACCGAGGTGTAACGATCGGGAGGAGTGGGCGCGACACCTCGGGAGCCGAATGTCCAGTAAAATCTTGACATATTTGCAAGACACTTGCATCAGGCCTGAATATTCCAGAAACGACGGAAACGATGACTTTTTGCTTGATTCATGGTTCCGAAAACGTAGATGCTTCCTATTTTGCTCTTCACTTCATTGTCTGATAAAAACAACTTGAAAACTCCGTCCCGTAAATCTAGAAATTTTGCACGTGTGCGCGCTGAAGGCGTTTTGCTCAAGACGCAGTCTTGCCCTAGTCAGGGTTCCCACACATTCTCAAAAAATGTTTTCCATACTTTTTCAAGACCTTTTCAACACTAAATTAAAAGACTTTAATACCATCATTTAGCTTCATTTTTAGAAAATTTTACTCGTGGAACACAATGCTAAAAGTATCTGCAGAAATGTCATCAGCATTGAAGAACAAAATTTGAATAAACAAATGCTTGAATTAAAATTTCTATACTTTTTCAATACTTTATGCACATTTTGACCAAATTCAATATTTTTCAAAGTCTTGAAAGCCGATTTCAACAATTCAGTACTTTTTCAATACTTTCAATACCACGTGGGAATCCTGCCTGGTGCTCCAGTGCAGACACACGAAACATTCAAACCTTCCGTGGATGGCAAAGAGTCAGAAAAAAATGACTCTCGTGCTTTTGCTTCGATAAAAATTGTGACATCTACGCCCCATAAGCCCCAAACCATGACTCGCTTTGTTTTCACAACCGCTCCATTCGTGACGTCTAGCGCGCAACATTTTTTTTCAAAAATGTAACAAGAATAAACTTTTTGTCAATATTACCGACCAAGAAAATCGAATATTTCTTCTGAATATTTCAAAACCTCCGTCCGATTTTGCAACCTTTTGAAAGTTTCTTGCCTGCGGAACAGGGGCGTAACGACGGGGGGCAAGGTGGGCACATTTCCCCGTGCGCTGAATCACTATCGGTGTGCCGAATTACTACGGGGGGTCGAATGACTGCGGAGGGCGCCGAAAAGTCCCAACAATGTCACAAGTACTTTCGTCAATACAGTACATATGCTTCCTAAAGACGTCAAATTCGAACATGGGCCGCCAAACTTGCTTCTTGCCCTGGGCGCCGTCGAACCTCGTTACGCCCCTGCTGCAGAACGTTTATCGCGTAAGACTTACGCGTTTCAAGACAAGCAGAATGCTATGGCAGGAAGCACGCCAGATGTTTGAGCAGCGTGGACGCATCGACAGCATTTTGTGTTTGAATGGAAGCGGAACGGCAGTGCAAGCGATATGTGGGGAAAGCTGCTTTCTATGCACACGACAATCTTAAGAAATATTTTATCAATTAAAAAGTACACGTGCGTTCTGTGAACAGATAAGAAACGCCACAACGCGGTCGAACAAGTAACGAGATCGTTCGAAGCTTACTAAAAGCGCACGCATTTCCTTTCATCTCACGTCATTTTACCTGTCAATCAAGCAACGATGTGCTACAGCCTTTATGTCATAGCGTGATGAAACGAAAACAAAAGCAGCTCTTGGCGGCTCGCCCGCATTGTCGGTTGCGCATCGAGCTAACAACACATTCCGGAAGGTAAAAAGGTCCTTTGGTCGGGCGAACCGCCACGAAAGGGCTCTCGTCTGCGCTCGACGCCCACAAAAAAAGCAGTGTTCAGCGCGATGCGAATTTATCTTCGGCTCTCAAAATTGAAAAACCAGCAGTTTTACGTCAAAACCGACGTCACTTCTAACTACGTTTACCGAGGCATCTGAGGTGAACATACTTTCTTAACGATGAAAAGTGCTGAAAAGCATTTTCTATTTCAAATCTACTCTTTCTTTTTCTTTCTTTAAACCATGTTTGTCACAAGTGCCCGTCGCACAAACGTCATAAATCTGAACAATTTTGGTCTGAAGTTCAAAAACGCGCTCACCCCGCACAGTCGCGCTCACCCAAGTCTTTCTTGCTTTCCGTTTTTCAATTCTGTTTCTTAGAAACAATAGCCCCGAATCTACTGTATGAAATCTTGCAAAACATTCCAAACGTTCTGCCAATTGCTGATGATCAGCAAACTTTTTGATAAAAATAGCGAACTTGCAAATACCCACTATGCTGTAAGCCGGGTTACTCTTTACAGCAAGTGAATCGTATTCAGAGCAAGTATTCCACTTCCACCTTGCTGCGCAATATACGCCACCGATCCAAATCCGCAGTAGAAGCAACAAATTATCAAATAAGCCTATGCGGGATTATCAAGTGAGCTTGCATGGGAGTTTTCATAGGCAAGAAAATGCATTGTTCGGAAATGTTTTACCTGTCTTTGCAGTTAGTTAAGTTTCCCAGCAAATCTATAGCATTCTAGGAAAGTAAAACAAAATGGCGTGATGCAATAACTCTGCAAATGATCCTCACCATGCATTCATCTAATTGCTTGAACTCTGAAGCCCATCACCGAAAACAAGCTTTGCAAATCACTGACAAAAGCAACTTTATCTATTTTGTCAATTTACGAAAAGATGGGATAGTGTGAACAAATCATGCGAACCACAACATACAACCGAAACATAAAACCGTCATGGTTTTTCTGCAGCTTTCAAACGACAACAGACTATATTTCTCCCACGAGAAGTTAATTATGGTTTACTTCGCTGTGCACCCATCAGAACGTTTTGCAGACAACCCAAAAGGCAATCAGAACATTTTGGCAAATCCCTGCATCAGTATCAGAAAGCCGAAGCAAAGATGAAGGTACAGGCTCTGGCAAGATTTGCAAAATGACCTCTTCGTAAATATCAAGCTCATACGGTAAATGATTTTCACGATACTTTTGCCAAGGTATATTCGCTTTAATACAAGCACACGTTCAAGTCTCAGTGTTAGTTACACCGCCTCAGCTGAGAGACGTGAGGCAGGCTGGAAATGCAATGTTTGGCGAAGAAACGACCCGCTGATTCAGTATCTCGTTCAAATCAATCAACACGCCAAACCGGCGCATTGTGGCGAAAGGAAAGGATTTCCTCAACCTGCATGTATCGTGGCGCCCAGCCATCTGTCGCAATGGGATGACAGGAGCAGTCCGCCGCCAGCGATGCTCTCCCCAATCCAACCTTCGTTCCACCCTCAACATCACTTTGCGTCGGCGGTACAAGTTCAGATCTTCCGAAAACTAAATTTCAGAGCCATCCAAGTGATGACCTTTACAATTCATATTTGCATGAATTGGGAAAACTAGGGATGTCCACTTTTAACCTGCGACTCAAACTTGAAAGAAAACTTGCGTCTGAAAAAATACTGTTCTGCCATCTAGTGGCTCCCAGAGCCAGGAGATGAACCGATGCAGACTGGAGGTTGACAACTCAACAGTCACTTTCCCTTGCGGTGCCCACCATCATAAGGATTAGTTAAATCGCTTGGCATAATAAACAACGGCTGTTGTCGCAGTCTCAAAGTTGAAGGTTCTAATACTGCAAGCGAGTGTTTGTTGCTTGATGTAAAACAAACAGCACGTTCGCAAACGTAAGGAAAACGTTGCGTCCCCTTTATTACAAACAAAGTTATTACGTGCCCGAAGCTACTTGTTAAATTGAACACATGCAGTCCAACACTCACGCCGGAGCTAAAATCTTGCCTAAAAGCGTGACCAGTCCTGCGCAGACGGCCTCATCCGACATGAACCGAATAATTCAAGTAAAAATGGATAAAAAAAAACAGGACGTTTCAGGCGCTAACCGACATCACGTGTTTGATTGCATGAGCGCAGCATTGCAGCACAGACGATCGCAGCAACAGCTACGATGCTGCTCTTTGTGCTGGTCCTTGTGATTGATAGGCAAGAGGTTTTCTTCACGTGAGTGTCGAATTGCCAGGATCGGTTTTTGACAAATGGACTTTTGACAATGTTCACGGCTGCCAAGCAGAAAAAGTCCAAAACAATCACTGCTTTTGCACCGGTCGGTGACAACGAAAAAAAAAACATTTTACGTCAGCTTCCTGTGATCAGGTGAACCTAACCAGTTTTTGTTGAACCTTCTCACTTTGTTAGGCCATGAAAACTGGGGTTAAAACCTGCCAATGTGGTTTTCTTTGAAAAAAGACTCTGAAGAAGCTCAAAACAACCCTATTGACAACTTGTGTGACTATGAGAGCATAGGAACATGTTTGATCTAAACTACCTCCAACATTTTCAGAGGACCAAGCACCTGAATTGACCTATACCCCCACGAGACACTCTCAGACACACCTTCCTGTCAAAACTGTCGAAACGATTAAGGACAGTGTGAACTGCAGTGAAAACAGCAACAATGCATATTAGATCTAGTTCCGCATTTCCATTTTTTAAATTATTTTGTTAAACTGACCATCTTTTGCGTTTTGTGTTTTACACACTTTTGTGTTTGGCGAAGGTGTCAATGGTTTGTGCAAGAGTTTTAAATCTGGTTGAATCAAATATGTTTTATTTTTTTTGACGCTTCTTTGTTGATAACCTTCTTTACGAGACAAATGAACACGTCGCCAGAAACCTCTTTCTGCAAAAAATTCTGACAAATGGAGAATCACGTCACGTTTTAAAAAGTATGAAGACCCAGATTCAAGAGATGTTTTTTTTGCAAAGTTTTTGCAAAAAATCTTGCTCTAAAACACTGACTGAAATTTAAGCACCTTTTTTAAAGCATTTGAACTTTCAAAATGTTGCAAGATTAAGGATTAAATAGTCACTTGCATCTCACTTACCCCAAGGCCAATGTAGTACCAAAAAGACATGTTACAGGAACAGTTGCTATGGGCAACCATGAGTGGACTTCGAAAATGGCTGATGCCGCTTGAAGCTGTTTGCATATCCAGTTCTATCACGTGACCAGTAGCTGTGAGAAATAAGTGAATGAAGGTGGCTGGTCTGATTTTGAAAATGTGCCATTAGATAAACAACGCCAGTGATAAGTTGCATGCAAACTTGTTTGTATTTGTACAGGTTATTAGCACTCAGTTTAACAAAGGTGAAGATTCCAGAACATGCTTAATGCTGAAAGAATTTGTTTTCAAGTAGTGGGAAATGGTTATCAAACGCTCGTGTTATCGCTAACCCGCAGGGTCAAGGCAGCTTTTTTGTTTCACTACATTCGCCCACTATCTTTTTGTAGTTTTGGATCGCAGTCATGATTTTAAAGCTAAGGATTCACTGGACATTGAATTTTTACAGCAGCCATATCTCCCATATTCAGCCTCAATCAACAACAGAAAATGGGGCGTAAAACAAGATGTAACGGCCGAATTGATTTATTACACCTTGTCTTCTGATACTCATGGTGCTCAGCGCCAGCTGCAGACCTGGGACTTTTCACAAGTTACTTCATCTTATATTGGGCACAGACGTAGCAAGCCGCCATTTTGTTGTATCAAAGTAAAAACTGTTCAGTACAATCACTGCCATGCACGCAGGACGACGGGTAAGGACTTGACTATTTTCGGATGGATAGATTAAACCAGTCTTTCTTAACCGGGAAGGCACGTCTCCCCAGGGGGGCGTCAATAAATTTCCAGGGGAGTATGAGCCCACGCGCTCTAGGACATGGAACGTTTGATCAATAAATTTACCAATAAAAGATTTTATTTCAAAACTTATCCAAAGCCAGGGGGCTTGAAACAACGGATAATTACTTTAGGGAGGCGTGGTAAGAAAAGGTTAAGAGCCACTGGGCTAAAGCAATTAAATTATAAAGAAGCGATTTGCTAAAAAAAACGCTGGGATATGGGGTGATATTCAAAGTTCTGAAACTCCAGTTTTAGATTATTATCTTTTTTGTTTTCTTTTTGTATAAAAATTTCCAACGGTTTGTACAACAGTTATCAAAAGAGAATAATTTTTTCTTGATGAGATTTTCAGAAAAATACGTGGTACAGCTGCGCGTCGCACTTAAAGCCCAAATCGTTTCTTCTCTTACGCACAAACAACAACACCTGGGGATTGCCAGATGACGTCCCACGCTATAAGTAGCGTTTATTTATTTCCTACTTAAATATTCAGTTTTGTAAAAGCGCGAACTTATTTGGCAAAACGTTTTGGATTTTCGAACAAGGAATGAAAGATCCAAAGTTGGAACGAATTTGGGGTTGCTATCAAAACAGAAAACGCTGCACTTCTGAACAAGCGCATGTTGGTTGTGTGGGGGCAGCGGCAAATAAAGAAATGGCTGAACCACATTCACCTGAAGACCAAACGAAGACATCACTACCTAACCAATACGAGATGAAACCAGCAACAATTCAGCTTCCCTAATACATGACGCATGTCGGTTTGACTGATATCATTATGGTAACCAGTTCGAACGCATAAATTAAAGCTAATTGTCGTTGAAATATCCTTCGCACAGGATATCGTTAACTCAACATCTTTTCCACGTACTGTTTATTGCTTGAGATGGCACTACACTCCAGGCTTTGAAGTAGCGATGCAAAGGGTGATGAGCCGATGTCCAGTTGCAGAGAGTGACCAGGTTATTTTTTGTCTCAAACTGGCAGTCAATGTTGGCCGGTTCGTTTTTTCCTTCGATTAGCATGAAAAAAAACATTTCAATCCATTACTGACTGTTTCCAATCAGAAGCTTTCTTCGTGATTTACTTTAAACACAGTCTCAGATATCGGCTAAATTCACATGACGTGTGAAAGAATGCAAGGCGCTGTTGAGCGCACCGATGCCAAAGCGACACTTTCAAAAATGTTTCGTTAAGCAAAAGAATGCAACAATGCACGCACGAGATCTCTTCGAGTGTCAGACGACATGAACTCTCGGCGCAAATAAAGAAATAAAAAATTTTACAAGAAAAAATGCGGCGATCTTGCAGCTGATGAGCTGTGTTTATCTAAGCTCGATTAGCCCTCAGCTCTAACTCTAGAATCTTTAAAAATTCAGAAAACCATTACACCAATGCTTCGCTGGCAAACCCTCATAGCTTTTCATCGTTTGACAATCACAACTTCACCACATCTCCAATCGACAGAACTTTTTATCACCTCTGAGGTCACAGGTGTCGTACAGAATTTCCAAGAGGAGTTCATCCACGGCCAGCAAAGGTTCACTCGCAAACTTGTCCGGCATGCGAGAAGATAAGGAGTAGCATTTATGACCTTTGCAAGTACCGTTGCTGGGCACAATGCCTTCTACCAGAACCTTTGCGGCAAAAGAACGGCGATTGAAAAGCAATCTAAAGGTACTCAGCCTAAACGCGAGTTTCTGCCAGATATTTAAAGTGTTTGCCGAATATTAAGGTCAACCGATAAGGCAGATCATTTTCATAAGAAACTACGAGGGAAACCTAGTGCGGCCATCACCCTAATTTTTATTTCTCCCCTCCAGGTCGAACTACTTTGTAAATCTTTATTCGCTTCCTATGTTCCTTCGTTTATCAGACGGGGTCCTTCCTCCTCATTGGATTACTTTCAACGCTAATATCGTAACAGCTCAGCAAAAATCACGAACACACGCAAACTCCACAAAATGCTGGCAATCAGACAAATACGAAGTCTTTCAACATAGGCAATGCGTTTCTTTCAAGGGAAAAAACATCGACTGAAACTAATTGCGGCTTTACACTATACCAACATCTTAATACACAGATGAGTCAAAAGAACACAGGCGTGCGATCTCAATCAATCCCTAAATGTAAACTCAATCTAGATTGTTTTTCTCGCAGATGCAAGGTATTGAATTTACTTTCCTTCTAGCGGATAAACAAAATAATTTTTACTTGCAGCACGTTTGGGCAAAACACAGTAATCCAACCTGTACGATTGGTGTAACACCATTTTCCACGCACGTTTGCTAGCGTTTGGTTAATGCAGTGGTGTTCCTTGCAGTTTACATCTTGATTTTGATGAAACATTTTAAACTGCTTTACTATTGTTGAATCATGATATACAACGTATAGTGCTCGTCAGCGCCAAGAGCGTATCTTTTACTGCGTGAGTCAAAGAAGTCCAGATAGTCCTTGATGGACAATTAAGTGCTAAGTTTGGTCTTGATTTTGGAAAACGCAAGGATTTTTAGCCTTTCTTCGAAACCAATCCAGGTTATCGTAACTTCGCGTCACCTATTGACCTTGTGCATAGCCTGCAATGTCATCAAGCCATTTCACAACGCGTCTGTGGGCATTTGAACGAGAGCATTCTACAAGCTGTGCTGCAGAATTAAGGTTCTGCGTATTTCCGAATGATATCGAGCCACTAAATACATTCAGAAATTTGATTAACGGAAAACAATTTGGGTTTACTTGCATAAAAATTAAAATCGAAACTTAAATCTCTAGAATGTATCAAAAGTTACATCTACCGCAATTTAAAAAGGCAAGTTATTTTAGATTGAAACAGCTCAAAAATAGAAATCAACGATTGTTTCACATACTAAATAACAAACACAGGATTTTAAAAGGGATTTAACTTCCAATTTCATCGAATCAGAGAACAGGGAGATGTGACGCCATAGATTTGATGGGGAACCGTTCAAATAATATCTATCATTTCAATTTATACGAACATTTATCAACGTTTTAGAAATGTTGTCTTTCTTTACGGAATTGAAAGAGCAAGGCAAACAGATGGTGTTCGATTATGTGTGTTCGCTGTGATACAACAGATCATTTTTTACCTGAACATTTTCTGAATGTATGATAATAATTAGAATATTTACAAAAATGTTCAAAACTAGTGTGAAGTATTTTGCACGTTTCAGGAAATTAAAAAATAGGCCTACCTTTTTTCGAATATACTGTTTTTATAAATTAAAAACTAACTTTTCTTATAAAATTCAAGTATTTTCACCAACGAACCGCACTTTAAAAAAAATAATTTAAATTTTAAGTCGCCTAAGCAATAAAACATGCACAGGCCTTTCCAGTTGCACGTAACTGTGGAACTTATGATAAAATGCTAAAATTGCATTAAAAACTAGCGATTGAGACGCTTTCTGTAGCTGTTACTCAGTGACTGGAAATTTATCTGGAAGAGTATCTACAAAAAAATATAACATTTTGAGAATCTCTGAAAAACCTAATGCTTACGAAAAGACGTTTTCAAAAACGTCGACACTTGGGGCGCAGTTTGTTTCTTGCCCAGTCGTTCTTTTAATCATATAGTTTTATATCCAATAATCAAACAATAAACTCTTCACAAGCCAAAAGACCTCTCTAGCAATTTTAATCAAATGAGAGAAAAAATCGCATCAGTAAGCCGAGGTTAAGTAAGTTGAGACAACTTTACCTGAACTGAAAACATTACTGCGTTTACCAAGCAATGAAATGATCGATTTGTGCGTCTGCAAAACCAACCGTACAATCATTCATCAAGCTGGGCTGTCGCCCTACGAATGTATAGCGGCCGAATCGGTGACAGCATCAATTATTTACGGGGAAAGTCCAGATAATTCAAAAAAGCGTTTCTGTTTGATTTTTGTACATTTCGTGAACCAGCGTACAATTTAAAGAAATTGTTATTGTTTAACTTTGCAAAAAACATGCAAAATTTGGACAGTTCATTGCAAAAGAAAACGATTCCAATACACTGAAAAGTTATTTTCGGTATACCGGATGGTCGGATAATATTTTGCTCTACACTTAACGTTAAATTTGCGATTGTTTAAATTAACCGAATAATAATCGAGACTTACCTTTTGAAAAAATAAAGATTTAAAAACGTGAAATGCTTGGGAATTATAAAAAAAACAAGTGACTTTTATTCTGCGACACGACCATGCGTCACTTTATCACAGCCTCGACGTCAGCACAAGCCGGTGTCAGACAAAGTCGCATCGCGAAACGCCTGTACTGTGCGTGAAGTTAAAAGCTGTGTTTTACCTGACTGTGCTCACCTGAAACTTGCTGTAATTAGACGGAACCGGAATCCGCAGCGACTTAAATTGCCAATTCGATCTCTTTACCAGTTGCTTGACCTCGGCCACCAAATGCTGCGATGTCCAGGCTGTGGCGGAACTGTGCGAATAAGGCACTAAGTATACCCGGAGGCGTGGTTCTTTGCATTTTATCATGAACCAAAACGAAAAGAGGACGTATGACGACCCCCCCTCGACCACAGGGGATATCAACAGCGCTCGCGAACGCTGATCTTTAGCTTTAAGGGCCAAAAACCACGTCTGGCCTCGGTCATGCTTCACGCCGATCGGGATGCACGAATGAGACGAAACGCGGTCATAATCGGCATTGTCGACGTCACGCACGTTCAGCCAATCGCATTTGACCATCTTGCGTCCATGAATCTCCAGAGAGCACAGATTCGTTTCGCCGCGCTTGACCGTGTGGAAGTGGGGGGCGCGTGTGCTCGACGACAAGCTCGAAAAATTGCCGAAGCTTGGACAGCTTCTTTGTGACGTCACCGAGACTGCTGCTCTCTCGGTCCATATCTTGGAGTCCGAAGCGATGACCAGGCGCAGTGTGGCCGGCGGTCTTTTCGGCCCGCCGCTCTTCACCATGTATGTCTGGCACATTTTTGAAGTCAGAATCAACCTTTGCGTGGAATTCGTTTGCGTCAGCACGAAGCTTTTGATGAAGGAGTCGGACTTGAGGTCGAAGGAGAAGTGAAAGTGTTGACAGGATCCCGGTACGAAGGTGAACGAGGGTGACACGATGACCGACGTGATGTTGCTGTTCTTCTTTTCAGGCACAAGGTCCCTCGCAGAATGCCATCCTGCAAAAATTATTTCTTTTTTTCATTTCGTGTCAAGCACACAGAAACGCATCATAAACTTTTCTGATGAAGAACTTAAAGGGCTTGTGAACGTTACTTGCGAAGCCGAAGACACTTTATAAACATTATGTGTTAGCAGACGAACGACAGAATGTTGTGTCATATTTTACAGTTTGTTGTCGGATGCCCCATCATATGACGATTATTTTTGCGGAATTCAGCACTGTGGAAAGTCAGCAAGACTGTACTTATCATTGTATGAAATTATCAGAGGTCAATTAACCTGAACTTGTAAGTTGAAAATCAATCGCTTTCGGGAAAAAGCGATTGCTAGGCTGAGCAATGTACGGCTGTCAGGAACATTTCGGCTGGAGACACAGCCAATCAAGATCGGCGTTTTCTATATAGTCCAAGTGCTTTGATTTCCCGTTTCAGTCGTTTTGCACGTATAGCACCATAAAACGACCAGCAACTATGGACAACGCTGTGAAGCGTTTGTGAAGCTGCTGCAGTTCTTTTAAGTTTATCATTTCAGGAGTGATATTTGAAAAAGCGAAGCAGATCCGAGTTGAACTCAATGAATGGTTCTGCACCAGGTAAAAGGATTCACGGGACGGAAACGTTTTATTTTGCAAATTATTTATTTTTCACCTGCTTTCGGCGGCACCGTTTGCTTAACTCGTCAATCGCACTTCGCATGGTCACAGCTTAAAACCTTTAATGAGAGGTTCACATCTTCAAGTTAAGGGTTTTCTTCCTCATTGCAACAAAATATTTCCACCACATATCTTGCTACTTTAAAATCCCAAAAGAGAAAAGCCGAAAATTTTGTCATGCCATCATTACTTGCTGATCTCAAAATCCTGTTTCTGAACGTATGACGCGTGGGGTGCATCCAACGAACTTTTTTATGTTCCTTTTCGGCGTTTTTCACGTAAAAGGCACACCGTTACTCTGTTTGGTGGCAAACAATACATCTGTTTCTTAATGCATGATTTTAAAATATTTTTAATTTTATTATCCTGAAACAAGGGCAAGAGTCTATATTAAAATATATAACTTAAATTTAGGAATGAGTCGCTTATCTGCTAATAACAAAATAACAGTTTCGGCATTTGAAAAAGTTATTTGCAGCCAAAGACAAAATATGGTAAGTAACCTTGTAGCGTAATCTTTCTACTGTTTTTCAAATATCAAAAACGTCCTTGGTGAACGTTGACGTAAGTTTAAAACTGACGTCTATAACACCAAAATGCGTCATCAATGCTTTCGGTCAGCTGCTGAGAGGCACCAGTCATCGCAGCTAATCCCGAATGCCATCGTTGACGGAGTTACAATTTTAAAAGGGCACGTTGTTTTCCAGCTGCCACTCATCACCGGCTTGTTCCAAATGTCACGCACCGCTCCGCGCCGTCACGCCTCGTTTGCTTCATGCTTTGCAACAGAATTATTCATTGACGTTTTGTCGAACAAGTCGTCCAGCAGCGAAACGATGGCATTTCGAACGAAATTAACCTTATCTCGTTTTCGGCAATTTACTAACAGGGGCAAGCTACCACGCAGAATTGAATTTAATGCTGGCCACACGTGAAACAACCAAAGTTTCCGAGTTCTTTGATTAACTGCGCCATCAACTGGACTGTGATTGGTTTACTGCGCTCTTTTGCAGTCGTTCCAGAACAGAGGTTCCCAACCTGGGGTACATGTACCCCTAGGGATATATTTGCCTCTCTGAAGCGGTACATTTAAGGTTAGCAACAGAAAGGGAAAATATATTTATACACTATTTATTTCCATATATAAGTGAATACTGTTTTCAAAAAACATTATATGCCTGTTGTTGAATAAATATATTTATGATTAGTCATGATGAAATATGTCGTCGTAAGAAATTGTAGGGATACATGCTCCTCTGTCGACATGCGGAAGCGGTGCATGGCCAGAGAAAGTTAAGAACCCCAACCCCTGGTCTACAGTGTTTAACACTGTAGATCCAGGTTTTTTTTTTAATGTTAGGTACCGATGTGAACCTGTAGGGACCCGATTTCTCTGACTATAGGGACTCGATTTTCTTTGATTCTCGGGACCCGATAATGATTTTCTCTGATTGTAGGGACCCGATTTTCAATTCTAGGGACCCGAATCGGGTCCCTAAAACGCCTTAAAAAAGCCCTGGTAGATCTATCACGAACTGGATCGATGCGAACAAATCACTGATTCACCTTCAGAATCAGGTTCGAACAATCTCCACGACGGCTTCGGAGCATGCTGGCAATTCTGGACTAAGTGCACGAACGTCGAACACGGTTGGTGGAAATTTTCCGTTGTTTCTGAAAAGGAATAACCCTGTGGTTTGAAAGCGGAAACACTAAATCGATGCGATCTACTGTTCGCATCAATTTGAAAGCAGCTTGGTGTCGGTTCAGCATTAAACAAATCCTCCTCATCTCCATCATCGGCTGGTCTTCAAGCACATACGCGTATTGCGACATTCAATGCTCTACGCTTCAGCGATTTAGCGAGTTGCGATTTGCGGAGCGAGTTGCCGCACAAACCATTTGCCACGACGAGCCGAGTTGAAAGGTCATATCTACGGTTGTGCGGCGTTGGGAATTTCATCCAAGAATCAGAACGTATGCTCTTCCTTATTATAATCTGCTGCACATTGTTTCTAAAAAGCTTAAACGTTTCAGAAAAAATGTAGTTTTCATAAAAATGTAGTTTTCACAGATAAATTTAGAAAATTATAGTTTTTGCAGGAAACGTGATAAAAAACACAGATAAGCCATGCGGAGCGCATTAGGTTTCATGTATTCTAAACATTTTTTATCGTGCATTTTTTATCTGCAGATTCACAAAATATATTGATGCAACGTTGTCGTTCGAATCGCAATCGCGACATAATCTTATCAGTTCGTCTCGATATTCCACTGCCACAATTCCACGCTGGCTAAGGCACCGTGAAGACAGAAAGCACCTGGCTGCTTGTCGCACAAGCCTAGAAGTGTGAAAATCAAACTTGCGCAGCACCTTGCATTTCAACAAACCTAGTGCAAGTAGACCACTTGGAAACCTAACGAAAGTTTGCAGGTAAGGCGTTATGCTTAGCCTTAGTAAATTATTAATTTTAAACAGAATTTGTATTACTTTCTATGACACACAGAAGCTCATATTGTGTTTTTGAGTTGGTTCACGAACTCCAAAACACAGTTCGTGAACCAAGAGTGTTCAGGTGTTCGTGGGTGTCAAGCAGAGATGGCACATCATTAACCCCACAGGCAGAAGCTCATAATTTAGCCTTATTCTGAGATTTGAATGATTTGATTCGACCCGCCGTTTTACAAGCAGACTCAATATGCTCAATTCAATATAAAAAGATACGTTTGACGCCTCTCTGCCTAATTTTTGTGAAGGAGCAGGTTCCATTAGAAAAGCGTTCGTGTCAACCCCTATTGGTGGTGCAACTGGAAAGCACAGAGATGATCTGTAAGAAGAAGTGCCGCTTTCTGGCTCCTAAAAAATCAGTTAGCGCCTTTGCACTTGAATTTTTTAGAGATAAACTCTTTTGGTATTTTGAGCTAATTTCATCCGAATTCGTAGATAATTCAGGCTGAAACTGCTACATAACTCTCGCGAATTCCGAGATATACCACCAAACAACGAAAATTTCACGAAACTTAAAGTGACTCAAAAGGATAGGTGAAAGACTCGATATGAAATCTGCTTTAAGTTACGATTTGACTCAGACTTCACTCGTAATGGTCACTGGCTCGTTTTGACTCAAGCTATGCTTGGAAATGGCTCGGGCCCGATTTGGACTTGGAGATGAGAATCCGGACGCGATTTCCGGATTTCCGACTCGTGCCCATCTCTGCTTCCAAGTGTCAAAGACATCATAAAGAAACATTAATTTTCCCACACAATCACATATCAAGGTCAATCAGCGTAGTGAAAATGAAACGTGTATTTAAAGCTTTTTACGCAAATAACCACATATTTGATAAACACCGTTTGTCACAACTTTGCCCTGGCGTCGCAATTAATCCAGAAGCCACAAACAAACTCTCTTTTTACAAGCAGTTCTGAGGAGAGGCTGAAGGTTTTGTCTTCGGCATGTAAACTAATGTACCCACGAAAGACTGTACAAAATGATGCAGGTTATTTGAGAGTGCGACATAACTTCGAGACGCATGGCCATGATGAATAGATTTTAACTAGCACCGGAAACGTAACGAACACAAAGTAGTATTTGTCAACAGGTAACATCCGATCCAGAGCAGAGATTTCTACGTTCAGATAAGTTTGTTTCGGAACAAAATTAATACGCCCATTTTAATTCGTCCACCACCATGACTTATGCGTCCTGTTCAACCAGACCAGCAAGTCAAGTTCGATGATACCACTCTCTTTAGACAACGGAAGATGTACTTTGTCGTCACATCCGATGACGTACGAAAACAGAGTAACCCGTCTTGGCATCTTCGTAGAAACATACGTCTACCTACGCACTTCAAACCATTCCGTTGAAAGTGAGCAAACTGTAAGGAGTAGGCTTGGGGAGTTTACGGGTCATTTGGTGCCGAGCCACAGAGCAAACATACTTGTTATTTGATTGTATCTAGAACCTTCACAGTCGCATCCGATCGGCAGATGAGCGCAAAAACAAAAAAAAATTCCATGATACAAGAAATGTGAAGCTATTTAACTTGAATGTACTTAGGAACAGGCCCACCAAAATGGAGCCACCCAGTGAGCACTACACGGCTAACAACACGCGACACGGTTAGGCCTGGTGTTGTTGAGGTGTGCTGACAGGACAACCAGGGTTGCGCCTATTGTAAGAGACAGCTTCAGGGACCAGGTAATTTTGCATGTCTTCAACAAAATATAAAATAACCTATGCAGTATGTCAAACGGCATTTAAGAATTTGCCCCAAGTTTGTTCCCCTGGAAGGAGATCAGACTTGGGGTAAATTTTTAAATGTCGTTTGACATACTGCATACGTTATTTGACACAGTACATTTATTCCGATCTGAGCCCACAATCATCATGGCTTAAGTTATCAAACAACACCAGCTTCTGTCAAACAAGTGTAATACTTGTCAGAGAAAGAGAGAGTCAACATATTCTAAGGATTTACAGTTTGAATGTTACAGCAAGTGTTTTGATGTATGTTACAGAGAGCCAGTTGTTAAATTATTTATTGCAAGCAGGGCTTTAAAAAATGTAAATTTCCCTAGAAGCTTATCGAGATTCCCCCTGGGTCGCAAGTTGAAGACCATCGCCCTTTATGACGTCACAAAAGAAGTTTGTTTTCTTGAAAACGTGCATCTAACTATCACTGCGTTCACAAATTCAAATGGATCAACATGGATCGATTCAGCCTACTAGCATCAATTCACATTGAACTTGAAAACAGTTGCATCGCCGCAGTGTGCCATGCTACCACTCAGTACGCAAAACCGAAATACTGGAGTGCAAAACGGCAAATCTTCGTCGCGAAGTTGCAAATTCTCACGCCGCATCATTGCTTAACACTGTCTAAAATTTTTTTTGTGGGTACTCTTTAATTTAAAAGGAATATTTTACTACATTAGAGTAGTACGAAACTTATCTAAGTAGTATATAGACTGCTTATGTGAGGCTTCGCAACGATCATCGGCATTTGGAAAACATTAAACACGGTATATAACGACCAACTAAATCGCAGTTAGCAGACTATTTAGAGACTTCCAGAAACCAAACTAAAGATTTCCTTTGGATCATAAATTTTAATAATCTCTTTGGAAACGCAAGCTTTGCAGCATTGTCGTCAGCAAAACTGTAGTCCTAATTATTGAGAATTTTGTGCTGCTTACACCGAATAATACCGTCCACTCTGCTTTCTGACGCAATGAAGTTCGCTCTCATACACGAACGTAGTTCTAGAACGTGTTGGCCTTAGTACCCTCGGTCTACATGTACCATAGCAGCAATCACAGCTTAACCAGCGTCAGTAGCCGGCACATCACGCTATGCCAGGGGTGGCCAAACTGTGGCCCGGGAGCCGCATCCAGCCCGCTGACCAGTTCAATTCGGCCCGCAAAGTACCTTGTAATTTTTTTAATTATTGCACTACAATAAAGTTTAACAACCTATTTTTGCATAGATTACGCAAATCGCTCTGCATCCGGCCCCACAGTGGCCAGGCATTCGCGAATTCGGCCCTCGAGTCAAAACGTTTGGCCACCACTGCGCTATGCCGCCATTATGACACGCGACAAGCGACTGCATGAGACGACTATTGTTACGTACACGTAGCTGTTGCATCACAAGCCCAGAAATTGGGACACCGCGACTCAGCGAGGGAATCCGTACAGTTTGAGTTGATTTTATTTGGCAATAATTAATATTCAGCTTGAAAAAAATACAAATCAGTGCAAGGACGCCAGGGCATCGAAGGAACCG
>JGI24158J21664_10000048_pt1 | contig 61224 bp, 51 predicted proteins | sample Ectturendosymbi3_FD_21664 | JGI IMG/M metagenome (IMG submission 21664) | reverse complement strand
AACGGGAAATTTTCACGTGAAAAAAACAGAGAAAAACAATAAAATATAAGCAATTACGTTAAGGTTGCAAGTAATTGAAATCTATAGTCACCAGTTATTGAGGTATAACTGGATAGACTTCTCAAGCAAACAAAGAAGTTTTTATTTCGCAAAATCTTCCCGCGGACCGGATCTAACCACGCAACGGGCCGGATTTGGCCCGCGGGCCGTATGTTTGGCACCCCTGCAGTAGACACTGAAAATAAGAGTTAAAGTTTTTGCTTGCAGATGTTTGTGCAGAGATTAGCAGCCCAGTGCGTTTTATGAGTTGCAGAAAATAACTATTATCAAAGGTTCACTTTTACTTTCTAAAATGGCAGATAGCGAAAAAGATATGATTTCGCAGAGCTGAAGAAAAACAGAACAAAATGTGAAATCTTCTTTTGTCAACACTTGAACGAGTAGTTTGGGTTATTTAGAAAGACATGGAAGTCTAAGCAGCGATGAAAAAATCTCGAGGTTGATATTTCATGCTTCACTGACTGCAGTGGCATTGAGATCTGTATGACTCCAACAGAAGAGCGATTTTGGAATAAGATGTTGCTTTAGTCTGCTAATAAATTCAAACTTGATTTTTTTCGCCAATTTAAGAACGCAGCATGCAGCGTGAACAGGATTTCGAAGAAGTGTTTATTTTTCGCAAGCGATGTGAAGATAAAACTGAATGTTTGAAAGGAAATTAATTCGTGACGTATTTATAAAAATATGGTTTGAATTCTTTCTATTTTTTTGATGATCTGAAGAACAAATTTACAAAAAGCAAATTTTTCCGTTAGCTTCCAAATACTGTTTGCCACAAGACTAATTTTCTTACCCATGCGTGCTGGGCAACCTCCAGATCAGAGGGTGAAAGATAGCGGTGAATGACAATCTGTGGCAGAGACTGGCTTGCTATGCTCTGTTGTATTTACAGTAGTTTTAGAAACACATTTTACTGTAAACAGAAGTTCGCTTCTCTGGATCTATTGCGTTAGAAAAGACGAAGTGTTGCGAAGGCAACAAATGCAGCCCTGCGAGTTACTCTGGGTCGGGAGAAGGTGAAGTGTACATGGGTTGTTTTTGTTACGTGAGAATTGTGCTGTATCGGCCAGGATTGGTGACATGCCATTACAAAATGTTCTTCGACAAAACGTCTGTACTTTTATAACATCACGCTTTGGCGCTCTTTTTGCTTCTGTGGACCTCAGCGAAAGAAAAGATTATGAAGGTGCTTGCTGATCATGAAAGCCCAAAGGCAAATCTTTTTGGCTTACATATCTCTTTGCCCTGTGTCATACAGAAAGTTTACTGCGATGCCATCTTGATCCAGTTAGGGATTCCAGACCTTAACTCTCTCTCTCAACGCGCACTCTCACCAGTACCACTCTCAGCCACAACAAGAGCACTTGTGTAGGACCTGTAACTTGTTGAGCAAAATCCATTCGCATCCAACATCCTGAAAACGAGCGCCCCGTTTTCTGGCGCTCAGACAAGAGAATGAAGCCGTCGCGGAACACATTAATAACCGTGGGATCACTGAGGATTACTGGACTTTTGTCACAAATTGAGGATGGGCGAAACTTTGCTTGGAAATTTATCGGTTCCATGATTTTCTTATTTTGCCTTAATCTTATTTTGCCTTAATGATAAAACAAGTTGGGTCGGCAGCGGAGCAAAACGGTAGCACATTTTTTTAAATGTTTTTGCTCAAACTGAAATTCTTCAAAGAAGAACATGGAATGTGGTCTTGTTAAAAAAAGTTCATTGTAGACATATGCGTTCAAACGTTGAAGGGCATTGTTCTATGAATTTACATCTACAGTGGAAACACGGTGGAAAAATGCTGTTTTGATGGGCGGAAAGATTATGAGCTATTACATTTGCTGCCTGCATTTTTAATTTACTGGCATCCATTTTGCATTTACTGATTATCATTTAGCGTTTACTAGCACTTTTTTTGCACTTTCTGTCCGACTGGCTTTCATTTAGTATTTACTAACATTCATTTTGCATTAACTGACATTCATTTAGCGTTTACTAGCATTTATTTTGCACTTACTGCCATACTGGCATTCATTTCGTATTTACTAGCATTCGTTTTGCATTTTCTGGCATTCAGTGAGCATTTACTGGTATTTACTTAGCACTTGCTGAGCACAGTTAAAAAATCTTGAAACTGTAACAATAATCATCTTGAGCGACTCTGCCCAGAAATCGTTTAATCCAAATGACTCCTTCTGCAGTGTGAGACGACAATTTCAAAACGTTGAATGAACGCAAAGTTACTTAGATGAGAAGAGTTAATCAAGCGGCAAACTAAACCATTGAAGAAGCAGGACAGGCAGAGATGATAGCGTTCACTAGACTCGCTGACATTTTAGGAGTTTTTGGTTTCAGGAGAAACAGTTACCAATCATCTCTTATTTGAGATGCTGTTCTTTGTTACTGTAATTACATGCAGAGATACTGGGTCCGCACCAAGATCATCTCCACATCACTACGATGTAAATGACGTAAACATCCTGTTGGCATAAGCTGCAGCATCGATTCGCATAACACCAAGAGATGGCAGGGACAGTTGATGAAGCAAATGCTCTTGAGAACGATATGAAAAATGCACGTTGCTCCATAGCATGCTGGTGCCTGGCAATTTCCTTCTCATTAATTATTCATGACAAACATCCTTGTGCAATATAAGCAAAAACATGGCGGTCCTGTGTCGGGCGTTTGAGGCCAAATTGCCTATTAACAGTGGCGCCGGTCAGTTGAGGGCGTTGACATTCAATGCACCAGTCATTCTGTGCTGATCGGGACTTTACGGCAAATGATTGACAGGGTTGGCATTTCCTGGAGGAAATTTTTTCTTGTTACTGAATGTAAACATACCAAGAAACCCAAATGCAAAACCATCCGAGCGTAACAAGGCCATCAGAAGAAATATCTGACGTGCACGTTGACTGTTGGCATTTTCCCCCATCACCCCCATCACCCCCATCAGCCCCATCACCCCATCACCGATTTTACCGGCAAGTGCCAGACGATGCATTCAATGTCACCTTCCGCGGTTGTCATGCTTTACTTTTCATCCGTTTGACTCATTTTACTTCTTGTTGTTTGATTTTGTTGCGCATCAGACACTTAGTCTGCGGAAAACCCGTTGAACGCCGGAGATAAACTGCTTCAGTCTTGACGTTGTTTTGAATTTTGCTGGAAATGATGTTCACAGAAAAAGGAACCACTTAAGTAGGTTTACATGTTTCATGAGTGAATGCCAGCGCATTTAACCGCTGGTTTGCTTGTGAAGACATCGGCTGCTATTCGACTTTGAAAGTAAACCGAAGCTGGAAAATGAATTGGTTCAACGACGGTAATTAATGTAGGAAGCATGGCTTCATTTTATAAGAAAACAAATGATATAATTTATATTTTGTGTTAATTGGACAGTAGTGACGCAGAAAGATACTTTTAAAAGTGCGTTGAGCTCTATGTAGGAGACCAGCAGTCAAAATATTTCGTCATGAAAGAACATGCGATTGCAACAAACACTTTCCTGCCTCAATTTTGCTCCAAACACGTGATCCAACTGAAAAAACTGATTTTAGTGTTAGATGGCGCAGGCAACAAAATATTTTTCCTTAAAATCCAAGAAAGTAAAGCAACTACACTGTTAGCAAGTTTTCCACGAATATATCTCAATTAACGCAGATGACTTTTGTGTACAGCGAAAATGTTTGAAATATTTTAGTATATAGGTTGACATCCTTCACCAGATTGAAAAACTGGAGATCCTAACCTGTTGAGTGTTGTCAATATTTAGATTTTTCAGTATCTTTGCATATCTAATGGCAAAACCCACGGAGGTCAAGAAACTTTCTGGATTGCTTTACTTTTCTGATATTGAATTTATCAGCGCCACCGTGCGGAGTAGTAAACGGTCATCTGGAATGAAAACTAAACACAAGGTTGCGCTGGAAAGTCGATTGTTATTGATTAGCATTTCAAATGACTTTATTGTATCTGCTCTTGGCATTAGACTCTTCTTTCGCATAACTTTTGTTAATTTCACCAAACGTTTAATTCCAATTAAATCCTTTTTTTGAAAAAAATGTGAGGAGAGTGGAAGTATCAGAGTTCTAGAAGATCCTTGGTTGTCAGTGGTTGAAGATAACTTTGCACCGTTTGTAGTTTGCCTGCATTGCATTCTGCAGTGATATCGCTGCTGAAATGATATCGATGCTACAATGTTACAATATTGATTGTTGGTTGGTTTTAATTCCATACACGCCAAAGTTGATTTATGCCAATGCCATAACATCAAGTCGTCAACGGACTGGGGTCGAAGCGTGTTTTGTCGTAAATCTTCACTAAATTAAAATTCATCAATAAAGCAAAAAACATTTTGCGGGAAAATTTGCAGTTTGTGAGAAAATTATATTTTTAGTAAATTTGAAAGGTTCACTGAAAAAATTCATTGTGAACGAACAATAAGTTGGAAAGGTTACTCGAGATTTAAAGGAAACACTGAAATAAAATCCAAAGGTTTCGGAAACCACGTTGGACGTTTCGAAAACCAGCTGCTCACATCATCAGTCTGACGATTTGACACAAGGACGTCACTGCTACACATGAGTTATGTTTCCAAACTCCCACCCTTTATGCTCTTCTGTTAAATTAGCTCAAGAGGGGGCAGAAGAAGACTTGTTTTCAAACTCTTCAAAGCAAAAAGAATTTAGTACAACATGTATTTTATTTTGCAGCCAGCAATATATTTTACTTAACTACTGCGGAATTATTGATGCATGACAAAAGCGAAAAACTCTCTAATCATCTACAAAATTGCTATCAGAAAACGTAAGGTAATTGACACAGCCAATGACTTACTTAGCTACTTTTCGTCATCAAAATAGCTGTTCACAAGTCACTTATTAGTGAGCTAGTGAGGCTGACAGGCAAAGTTAAGTAGAGATTCGATTCAGAAAACTATTTCAATTTCAGCAGAAACTGTCTTCGGCAACTGATTTAATAAAATCGCGATACGCTACAGGCAGTTTGTTCGGTTAATCTGGCCCTTGTGCTTCTACAAAGATTGTGACTATTGCCTGGCTATTTCACAGAAACAGAACAGTCATTGCAAAGGTCAGCTTCTGTAAGGTTCTGCAGTTGGATTGCTGTTATTTTCCACAATAGCTTGTTCTCTAAAACAAAAACAAAAAAATTTTTTGTGCAGCAGATCAAGGTTTCACTCCATGGATGTCATTAAAAAAGTTTAGATCCTCAGTTCATGTCAAATTCCAGCAACATGAGTGACAATTAATTAATTATGCAAAGATATATGCGTCACTATTTTATTAAATGCGTCTTGCGTGTTGTGACAGAACAAATATCTAGAGGGCAAACAAGCTGAGCTACAGCTTAGTGAAGCATTATAAGTCAGTATCACTGTCAAGGTCTGGCAAGAAGCATTGTGACGTGACATTTTGAGGTGGTACCAGAGTGTCAGGGGCGCAGAGGTGAAGTTCCTGGAGTGTAAAGAAACGCCGCATACGAACATAAGGGAGCTCTCAAATTATTTTCAGTAATTGATAGGTGGTATCAAGCCCGTAACTAGGGGGGACGCAAGGGGGTTTCAGTCCCCTGGAAAGTTTTTTCGCCAACCCTGGAAAAATGTTGTTGGACATAGTTTAAAAACTTTGGACCCCTCTCAGAAAAATCTTCGCCCCCCTGGTGTCCCAAGCTGGTTACGGGCCTGGGTGGTATGACCGCTTGGTTTTGACAGTGCACATTTGTTTATAATCTGTCGGAGCGCAGCTTTCATTTAGGAATAGGTTTCTTTTGTCCGCGCTGAGCAATAAGTCTCGTGAAAACTTTGAAAAGCAAAAGGATCTTTTCTGATTACCTCGCAAAATCACTTTTATGCAAATCACTTTACTTACAGCCACGTTGTTTCCATTGTCTTTGAGAAACTACGCAAAACAAACTACGACACTAACGCGATGTTGTGCGTTGTTTCTTGTTTCTATCCCCCCCCTCCTATCTGAAATGCCTCCCAGTTTTATTGGAGAACGTACTTACTGGGAATCTCACAGATTTCTATGGTGACTGCAGTAGTTTTTTATTTCTCTTTGCTACAACCAGAGCAAAGCACTGTACGCACCAAAGATCTACTGCATGTTACAACGGTATGAATCAGATCTACACAGTAGCAGTCTCCTGTCACCTTAAGTTTGTTCAGATTACTTCGAAGTTCAAGTTTGTTTGCTTTAAACTGCCGTGTCATTCCGAACGGAAGTGCTACATTCCATTTAAGGGCGAGCGTTGTCATTTACGTCGTTGGAATCAACTTAGCAAACGTTCTTCCCCGTGAGCTCCAAATGTCGAGCAGTCAAGCGTAACTAAATGCAATTTGCTTTGGCGAACGCTGGACGCCTAATCATTAACGGCTGTTTACGACCCAGACTAGCTACCTCGTAAAAACCTGTGGCAACACTTCTCACCCTATTGACAACTTAACAAGGACCATAAGAGCGAATGGTGGTGAAAGTTTCTTGTTGTCTCTGATGCCGCTCGATGTTTATTGCTCGTGACTGGGGTTCAACGGCACCCAACTTACCAGGTGCGTGACCAGGACGACCACGCCTCGCCGTTGTTTCCAGCAACGCAACAAACAAATCTCTCGCACTTCGCTGCCTCAAATCGACAATAAACCTGCTTCAGCTGCAACTGCTTGCATGTTTGCTGGAGCGGCGATCAACAGAAGCATTTGCAATTTGCAGCACGCCATTCACCTTCTCCAGTCGTGCGGCATGCTGGAGATCTCAAACGTCCCTGAGGCCGGAAAGTCTAATAAAACTCACTGCGACAGATTGCGCTGTCCAAGTAAAGATATAAACGGAAGTCTAAACTTCGGCATTGATTCCTTTTCTGGGCAAAAACTAAACATTGTTTGAATGCACCTTTATGTTTCGAAGGTGTTTTACGTTTGGAACCAACATGACCAGCCGCACAGCAATATTTGCGATTCTTTCAATCAAAACAATCGTTGCTTAAGTTGTTTAATAACAAAATGTTCAATTCTTAGCCAAAAATGCTCTTTTAGATAAATACTTTGGTACACGAAAAACGGAAGTGCTGAATAGCCTTATAATAAATATCACGGCCAAACCAAACGATAGATAAATACTGTTCACTGAAGTTTGCGCATGATGCAAAATATTGTTGAAACATGAGGTTTCCTCCCATTTTGCTGCTGTGTACCCTCCTTGTAAGTTTAGCTCCAAGCCTATTTCACGAACGCATCAAATCCTGTCATTTGCGCTCAAGCTCATAATGTTGTTTCTATTACCAGTAGTTGGTAACAATTCCACTTCAGCGAGTTTGCTCACAAACCTTTCTACTTCTGTCCATTCATGACCAAAGTGTCAGAAAAGGGGTTTGTTTTGAACACTCCCCAGTTCATCCTCACCTTTCACCTGCGGCTTAAAAGCGCAGGTGTCTTAAGTTACAGTACAACCCCGCCGAGCCCCATCAACCGTCAATGTATCCATCGCTTTCAAGTAAAATTTGAAACGCGTAGAGCAGCAGTAGAAGCTCGTCGATGATAAAAATCGCAAGATGGTTAGTGGAATTTGTGCTTCAGTTAAAAAGCTTACAGGTAAGTATTACCTTTCATCTTGATGCTTAACCTCAAAGCAGTATCACGTAGTGCTTGACAAAGTGTTTGGTTTGTTCAAGCAACCCATTTTCGCACTGTCAGTCAAACATCATTTTCACGAGAAGTTTTGAATGCCACTCCTCATAGCCGGAGTCATCATCGTGTGTTTGGGTTTCTTAAGTTTGTCTTCCTTCCCGTCTTTCAGCGCCACGTGGCAGTCTCATGTCGGTTGCCAGCTGACGGCGAGAAATCGACAACAGGTGAAGGCTCAATTTCGAGTTTTGTTATTTCAACAAAAACTCATGAGACCGAAGCGCGAGGCAATGCGCACCATGTTAACTGGTCATTTTTGAGTTAAATAACTAAAAATACCTTGCTTCAAAATCAAGTCTTTAAACTTTGTTAATGATTGTCATGCCAAAAAGTCTTTGTCACTTCAAATTTCTCGGGAGTAAGATAGCCGTACCCACGTATTGGCAGATGGTATTATCAAAAAAGCAAACCATTGTGGTGATCACATAATAGTGAAAATATAGAGTGTCATGTGATACACCTATTCAAATACGTAAATGTCTAAATGCGGTTTCCGCTGATACTTGGTACATCCCGTGAAAATCATTTGCATACAAATTTATAATTTTTTGCGAAGATGACTGTGAAAATTCTCTACAACAGTTGAAACGCATAAACCTTAAGTGTAATCTATATCATTTTTCAAGTCAATGTTTGATTTATATAAGATGCTTTCCATGTTTGCCGTAAAGATTTTATAATATACTTTCCATGAAGCAAAACAAACTTTTCCATCAACTACCGGAAAAACGAAGTGTTTCGAAAAGTATTTTATTTGTTAGGTTTTAGTTTGAAGATCCGATCAATTCGCAGACAGGCGTAATTTAAATGAGGTAATTTTTCTAATTATTTGTTTCTAGACTTTTTACCTGACGTGAGTGGAAGCTTTACTACTGCATAAAATACATTAAACGTATTCTATTGTTTGTCTGGCACAACTTCCAACAGCTGTTGTTTCTGGTCATCCTCCGCTTTTTAAACTTTTGACCTGGCAAGTTGCTCGAGAACACAGCAAGCAAGTCAGGTTCGAGTTCAGTTGCGCGATATTTGTTTACAAGTTGCCTGCTAGCATTTTACCGCGCAAGGTCGCTGCAACTCCAGGACAAAGTACATTTTTCGCTCTGTACCAAACTCATGAAAAGGCCTTATTTTACATAAAATTCATGGTATGTATTTTGGTAAAACTAGTTTTCTGTGTGAACCTGTGTTTTGCAACGCGAAGTTTTTCACTACATCGTGTTACTAACGTCATATCCGCAACTTTTAAGATCACCAATCTTCTGTTTAAATCGCGTAACGGGTTGTATTTTCGTTTGCGTCTCACGGAACCGAGACGCTGGCATGACCACTTTTCTTCATAAACCGACGCTCGCAAAATTTCACGCTGGTCACACGTTTCCACGTGACTGATTCGGCTCTGGTGGCCTGGTGGCCTGTCGGCGAAACAAAGTGCTGCAAATTACAGTCTTTGGGTTCCCGGGCCTGACCAGGTGTTCGGCTCGCAGTTTAGTCCCCAGGGAATTACAACGCGCAAAGCAAAATATATTAATACGACTCATGGTCACAACGATCCACCAGAGCGAGGTGCTTTGTAGGCAGCAACACGGAAGCTTGTTAATGCAAACGAAGAAGGAAAGGCAGATTAAGTTTTGCTTCCCTTCGTGACGATAACGTGTCATAATCTCTGCCAAGTAGCCTGGCAGCCTTTACGTCAGGGACGGTTTTTGCGCTTTTCCGTTTGTTCAAACACTTGACTGGGCAAGCTTCGCGCCGCAGAGATACAGGTAATAATACACACGCAACAAGTAACCACAAATCATACAGGGTTGTGACATCACACATTTTTTGTTTCTGCGCGCGTGAGTGCTGGATTTCCCATTTTTGGGTGTAAAATCTATCAGCTTTGTAAAAATTCTTCCAAAATTGTTCTATTTGAGCCAATGCAGCCAACAAGCTCCACGGTTTTGCCAGTTGATATTAATTGATGGTCGCCTTCTTCAGGACGCTCTCAACAGAATTCCAGGCAACCACCGATATATTCTTCTACTAATCAATGATCCGCTGCATTCTCTTCTAGTCTTAAAAGCAAGAATTTGCGTCATCAACAACTGTGTTGTCACGTGACTGCATACCAGACATAATCGGCAAGTACCACTTTCAATTTTAATGTCGCAAGTCTTGAGAAGCAGAATGCCGGCAACTGAGGCAGTGACTTTGTCGCGCGCTGGAACTTTTTTTCAGTATTTGAGCTGATTTCACTGCTGTCGACGCAAAGTCAAAAGAGCAGAGCTGTAAAGTTTATTGAATAGTGGCGCAGAAACTCGTTTCTGCCGTAAACCATCATTTACGACTTAACAACGCCTGACTTCGTGTTCAGCTCTTTTTCAGTAAAGACAAGCCATGGAAACGAAGGTTCAAAGCCGACGTATTTCCTATTTTAACCACTACGACGTGAAAAGCGACAGAAACTCAGTGCGTTCAACCTTTCACTGTCCCTGGCCTGCAACGTCACATCGAAGCAATCAGGTTTACGGTGGCCCAAACATTTGTTTATTTTCAAAGCAGCTGCCGGATTTCTATGGCCATTAAACCACAGTCAAGCACAAAGCCTGCAGCTGCCAAAATACTCGTTTAGCAAAAAGAAAACGGTGTCCGATTTGCGACGGAAGTTTTATCGACCAGTAGGTTTTACACGCTTTTCATTTGTGTTGAAATAACCTTTTACCTTAGCAGGACGTATGGATGCCTCGATAATCTTAGCCAAAGGTTAAAACGGATTATGCAAGACACCTGCTGGCAAGCGATGTGTACGGTTGTCTTTCTAGCAATAAGTTTGCCAACATTATGAACCATAATTTTCTTGCGTTGAAACCAGAACAAATGAAACTGCACGGCGACCGACTCGACGGTCATCGCACGAAGACGACACCACGTACTGTTTAAAGAAGTGGAGAACTGTTATTGCTGGCAGAGTGCCATACTGCTTGCCTGCTGCAGGAGCTCCTAAATGTCAGTGATGCAGCGGATGGTGTAGCAAATGCTTGTACAAGTCTTGTCTGTTGCGTTGCATCGAGTTAACCTTTTCCACGGCACGAGGCGTTCCACTTGCGTCAGCGTTTATGCGAACCCTCAACAGAACAGGTCACTTTGGCGCCGGCGATGCAAAGTGGTCGAGACTTGATTATTTACATTCACTTTCGACTTGTATCGCTTTCATCTGCAGTGCAGAAACTCTGCACAGTGCATGCAGCGAACCAGACATTGCGTGCTTTCAAGCAACCTCTCATTTGCAGGAAGAGAACCGTCATCCTCCAGGACGCAGGACGATGAGTTTACGACCAAGCACGAACCCCCATCCATCTTCCTGTAACAAAAATATGATGCATGTCAGATATTGACGCTGTCATGTACAAGTTGTGAAAATGATTTTAGCAAAATGAAATGCCATCATCCATGAAATTCCATCATCCATCAAATGCTATCATCCATAAAAAATGAACCACAGAGTTTTGTAACTTGCCAGGACAATTGACGCATAGGTCAGATCCAGATCATAGATCAAGATCTTCGATTGTGTTTAAAACTATATAGATATGTTGGAAATTACTACCATCTTAACTTCTAGTATAATTTTGATTGTGGCCGTTACAAGCGTCTTATTTCAAAAAATCAGCTTTTCGCTTTTCGTCGTCAAACGAAATACTAAAACAACGAAGTATGCATCTACTGTAAAATAGCAAAATACATTTACGTCGTCTATACGCGTAAGTAGAAGTAAGATTTTATCACAGTCCAGAGACATTAAGATTTTGGCAACTGAGACTTGCATCAAATATACATTTAAGCTCTGAGTCAGATTTCTCTGTGTAGTGCTGTAAAGTGTGTCTCCAATATTTGACGACTTTCAAAAAATGTATTCAAGCTCGTTAAGTTAGGCAGAGTATGGGCAGGAGCGTAGTGCAAATGTTCTTACGGTATAAGGCGATTGCTGATGGAGTTTGTATGGTCCTTGACATGGCGCTCAATGTATTCTTGATTGACAAACACAAACGTTTTCACACTCAGTAACCGGTTAAATCCAAATCTCCATTTTTGGCATCAAGTGAAGAAATGAATGATATCTCGTGGACTCGCACTCGGCAGAGTCTGGTGCACAACACTTTTCTCTATTTAATCCGGATTAATCCGTCCCGAGAGCAGCAGCGCAGTTTGCTGCTCTGAATCTTTTCCGAATAAGTTCATTCATGTTCTATTCAAATCTTTTCATTCTTCATTATCATGCAGTTTCCTGTGTACGTGGCTTAGTCGACAAGGCGGCCGGTCAAGCAGCACTCGACATGCTCTGCAACGATAAACCGATTATCAACGAGATGGAACAGTTTCATTGTGAGAGATCGGCAACATTTTAATGGTTGCCATCATAAGTTTATTTATAACACGTTCAAGTAGCAGAGCAACAGGTTCATCCCTTTTAACCGAAATAACCCATATAATATAATTCTTGTCGCGAAACTTAGTCGAGTACAAAATAGCAGCGATTTGACACAAGGTTTAGAGAGAAATGGAAAGACATAAATGATTTTCTTGTTTTATCGCTAACAGAACAATGACCGAAGATACCACTTACTGGCATCAATCTTAATATTTCGTGCAGTTTATGCCAAAAGCGCCACTACCTCCCACTCCACATACCAACGAGAGCTTTACATTTTGTCCCAGTTTCCTTCATTCGCTTTTCTATTTGCCGAAAGACTGAACCACAGAAAGCACCCGCCTGTACGAGTAAGAAAAATCTTGACGCATGTTTCTGAAGTAGTACACTTTGTTGCTCCGGAGCATTTACTACGCATTTTACCTTTACCTGTGAGTTCCAGCAGGGCTGCAAGCAACTGATCTTTTCGGGGGCTAGGCAAGATGATTGTAACGTCCTGTTATACTATTTTCGGGGGAAAAATGATGGTATGTTGTTCTTGAACCTAACAACAAAACATGTTTCTGTAGTTTTCGGGGAGGGGCAATTGCCTGGTTGTTCCACCCCTGGTTGTGGGCCTGAGTTGCAATTACAACCTTTCTGATGTGGAGGTTCCTGCTGAAGCCCAAAATTCTATTTGTTCGGTCAATGAGGAATCTAACACTCCTTATAATCACGACTTACCTTGTAGTCAACGTACTCTCTTTCCCGGCAGTCAGCATGTTTGCAAAAAGTGTAGGTCATTGAAGTGATTACTGCAAACCAGAAAGAAGAGTTTTTTTTAAGCAGAGTTCCAGTTTCATCTATTCATTATAAGAGAAGGTGGAGGGTGTGACAGGTTTAAATCCAAGCAAAGCTCGTCATTCTCAGACTCATCTTGCAGACACTGACACTATTCCATGTACAATCAGCACCTTAGAATGAAATCGCCTACGTGCTCTCAGTTGATTAAACCATTTATCATTCAGCAACACCGTAGTAATCTTTCCCACGACAGGACTCTCGAAAACGAATTGTTCTTGAAACAAGCGGAGCAGTAAGTAGAAAAGTTTGTCTCTGGCGTGTAATTAACACACACCCCTCTTTCCTGTATTAGTTTTTACTAGGAACGAGTCAGAGAAACGAAGCAGTTTCAGGTTTTAGGAAACTCTGTAAAACCTAATCGTGCCGTTACTTTAGCTTGCTGGCAGCCATTGCATTCTTTAAAGGCGTCGCCACTGCTACGTTTTCGGTGTTTTACAGGCTCTTAGTGAAATTGCGCCTTGGACTAAGCTGAAAGGTAACCCACTATGCCTCGTATTGAATTATATTTAAATTGCTACTGAGGTCGTGACACGAGCGGAACGTATCTCGTTTAGGTGAGTCCCACTTTCTCACTTTTCAAAATGGATTTATGACCAATGGTAAAGCGGAGCACTTGATGTGGTTCTGACACAGTCAACGCACAGCACGCAAGAATCATTGAAAGTTTGTTTTTCTTGATTAACCAGAAAATTATTTTTTTAATGCTTTGCAAAACGCTCAAAAAATGAACTTTTTCAAACTTTGAAAGCACGTGCTCTGTTGAAATCCGCCTTTTTCTAACTTATAGGCACAATCAACAGAAACAAAGTTCATGATAGTGCGGTGTGTAAAAACAACTCTGAAAAGAAAATATAATAGTGCTGCTTATAAGTTATTTTTTTACAAGTGTAGCACCAGGGCTGGTCCATCGCATGTATTTCAACGGTGGACATCTTTAAAAATATATTTAGCTTTTAGCTTCTCCTGCGCGATGACTAAAGGACGTCCGCAAAGAGAGAAGGCATTAAGAACGCTTAAGAAGTTAGCAAAACAAACATTCCAGGTATTCATTTTCTGCCACACAGCGGAGTTATGGCCATGAGCTTTGTTCAACTATTGTAGATACTCATCTGTTTTTAATCCGGCTTAAGATCGCATCAAATGTTCCTTTGTCATGATCTTGCAAGTCAAGTACTATCCACAGGGAAAGTTGTATCTTTCCATACTTATCTCATGTCAGTAAAACGCGCGATATGGTCTTAGGCAGGACTGCAAACCGTCCTCTATCTCATTGAACAATCCTTTATTATCCTTTTTTGTCCTTGTTCTGCTTGACACTTACAAAGGACGGCATATCTACGTTATTTCAAATTTTTTCTCTTCATAAAAACCAAAGGAATAGATATCAATCCTAATGGACATTTCCTACAAATTCGTATTTCAAAACATAGAAGTATATCGCAATACCTTTTCGAAAATAGGAAGTTATTCTAATGCAAATGGCAACTGCCATGTTGAATTTTTTATTGTGTTGGATAAGTAGATTATGCATTAAACAAATTATTGAAAAAGAAAAATATACAAATATGAATGAATAATGGTTTGTGATTTTGCAACTTTGTCAACACTGTAGTGTTATTTAAGAGCTGACCTTCGAAGATTCGCTCACTGCAGGGTTTTCCAACCAGGATCGCGAGATGGCATTTCAACAGCTGCAAATTTGTTTTGATCACTTTTACATCTATTCTTAAATGAACATTTACTTCAAATTAGTGTTTCTCAACCTTTTTTGCCCAAACCACCACTTCCATTTTCTAAAAAATCGTCTAACCCAGTTCCATTAACTTTATACCTCCACTGAATATGAAGTGAAAAGCAAAAGATATTAACGTTTCTTGGGGCTGTAAGGTGTGTTGAAGATTGGTAACCACTGGATTACAGGAATGTTAAAGGAGCGCAGACATTACAATTGTTTCTACAACGGAAACACAGGACAGTGCTGCTTGGTTTACAACATTGCGGCAACGACGACGCTTACAATGTAGACAGGTCTGTGTTGTTTTCGGACGAACAGAGTGAGATGCGTTATGTACAAAATATTTCTTTAAAAGCGCTTGTAAATCCTTTTTGCAGGTGCAACAAAAAATTATCTGAAAACCTTTACCATTTGGCACAGCCTCGGTGTCTCCAGCAAAGCTCCTTAAGTTGCTGGTTAAAGGAACAGTAAACGCGTCGTTCACCACAAACGAACAGTGATCACTTGTCGGAAGTGAAGAGGACGTCAAACGTTCTGCTTTGTTGTGTCTTTTGACCAGTCTCGAAAATCAAGTAATTAGATACATGACAGCTGGCAACCAACGCGAACGTCTCTCTTGTTGCAATCTCAGAAAGGTCTTGATTCGGTTCAGATTACATGTCGATTGTGCACCTAGCCAAACCGGCACAACCATTACTGGTACCACCACCGATAGTAACAAGCGTCCTGTTGATGACAAACAGACCAAACTTTGGAGCCGTACGTCTTGTCGTTGGTAACCTGACACTGGGGCAGAATACGGCTCGGCGTGTTGCGCACCCATGGTGGTCAATGAATCGAGATTTCACTAATTGTTCTCCGATTCGCTAGTTTGAGCGGGAAAAGGAACAGTCTTCCGCATCACGTGCCAGGTAGCAGTTCACTATTCAGTCGGATCATTGTGACGGCACAGACGTTTTTTATCTAAATAAATCAATAGCGTCAGTGTGAAACAAACTGTTGTGTCGCCTATTGCTGTTCTATCAAACTTGCCGCTGGACGCGCATGCTGTTTGTTTTCTCAAACCTTTTGCAAAACTCTTTTCTTCTGTTTACTTTTTATGTAATTCTTCGTAGAACTTAACAATACACTCGCGTCCGAAGCATTGCCTACCAATAAATAGATCAAAGCCAGGCTACAGCAGCATTACCTTACCAGCAGAAAAAGGCAACACTATCGCCTAGTAGTCGTACAATTGAATTGCTTCAACGAATTTGACCTTGTCAGGTCACAGATGCGTGTGGTCTTCAACGCTCAGTCAGCAAACTCTCGTAAAACTTCAACACAACCAGTGAAAGAAACCAAGCTTCGCTGCACAATAAGTGCACATACGGTAGTTCCTATCAGCACTATTTTTCTACTCGTAACAACGTAAAAAGCTCATTATTACTGCGTCAAAGTTTATCCTGACTCTTTTTACACTTTTTTGGCTATGGCAAATGTTTTGCTTGTGTATTAAGTGAAAAATCTCAGCTTATCTCCCTGGCATGGTAGTACACGATGTAAACATTGTTTTGAGTTTTGAACTGAAGGCGGGGCGAGGCGGTTACTCCCTTGTTCAACGTCTGACTTGACTGTCACGATGTTTCAGGAAAACATTTCTTTTTTAGTAAAAAATGGAGAACATCTGATCGATTTGTATTTTATCGTTAATCAAGCATTTTGTGCTTAACCTTCGTAGTTTTGTGGCGTATCAATACAGCCACAAACAGAATAAAAATCGTTGCAATGAACCACCTCTCGAATTTCAATCCACTACCGGCAACCAATCCAAAGGTCGGGTCTGACCAGCGATGGGAACATACATGTGTTCCGGTCCAGTAATTTTGTCAGCTTTTGTAATCTCGTGACGTGATGATCAAACGTTTCCGGTCAGATGACATCTTTGAAGTTTCAGGTAATCCCCATTAATGCTTAGCCTCCACAACGTCATTTACTATCGACGAACACCATCTTATAGCACAAAACACACTTCAGCACAAAACACACTTTAGCACAAAACACTTTTTAGCACAAAACACTTTTCAGCACAAAACACTTTTCAGCACAAAACACACTTCAGCACAAAACACACTTCAGCGCAAAACACACTTCAGCACAAAACACACTTCAGCACAAAACACACTTCAGCAGTAGTAACCAATATTGACAGCGTTTTCGAAATTGAGCAAAACGCCGCAGTTAGTAAATGATGTTCCACAGCTTGGTAATTAGGCAATCAGACTTTATACTTATCCTTTTCAAACTTCGTCTTTAGGGCCATTAGCAAAGCACATCATTAGCTGAATGTAAATAGTGATCTTATCGTTGATAACGATAAGACACACGGTAATCGCCCAGCCATCTTTGTTCGTTGTTCCGTTACTACGTGGTCCTGTTGGTGTAAGTCTTTTGTGATAGTTGTTGACCACGCAACGTGGATAGAAACTTACGCAATATCCCATTTTCCTTCCCACTCACCTCGATAACACTTTAAGTGTTAGACAAACATGCAGATTGAATCTTGTTTCAAAAATATCGCCGCCATTAATTCCTCGGTGTTGACTTTTATAGAAATGTCATTACTTAACACTAAAAGGAAAGCGAATAGCATTTGTGGATATGTGCGCCTTGTTGGAACAAATACATTTGTTGGGTGAACATTTGCTATGTTTTTGAAACTTTTACTATATTTTCGATGTATCATTTTCAGTTTTTGTCAAATAGAAATGCGGTTAAGGTAGTTGAAAACTTTGTTGATCAAATTGCGTATTAACTTTTAGGTATACCAATTATATTAGCAAACAGTTAAGTGTTGCTTAAAAGCCATAGTTTCAACAATGTTTGTCGATTTAAGGGAAAAATAATGAGTTTGTGATCCAAATTGTTGGTCGTTAGCAAGAAGGTCTTATTGCAAAAAAAGCATCAAATGTTGGGCACAATCTTGCGTCCTCCTATCAACGTTAGTTTGTTTCCCCAGTGGTCAATTGCATGAACGTTTTAAGGTCGGGTGACATTTCAAAGCGCTCTTGTCGTACGAAACAAGAGAACAATTATAGATTGCCATCATCCAACTCATGATGACTTCCCGCCAACGCACGCAGGTCCGAGAGACGAGCGTCAATCGCATTCTTTGAATGTCATTGGCCATGTTTTGTTTTCCACCGTCCGATAAGATTTCTCATCTATCAGTCATTAGCATGGAGTGATCGGCAGGAGTCAAGTCAAAAGCGTTCACCTTGTGTTTCCATTTGAAACCTGCACGATCAGGTCAGGCGATCTTCTTCAGTTAAGCTATTCATGTCCCGGCGAAAGACGTCACGTAGCGCTTTCTCTGCAACCCGATCATCACTGAAACGAGTGCAACGGGTTAAGCGATAAATCTCTGGATCAGAGCAACGTTGCCTGTATTAAAGGTTTTTGTATATGGCGGTCAAATATGGAAGTGAGTTGGTTGCTTCCTTTAATGTTTGTATACTTGTCTCAAATAAACTACTATCACAAGCTTAGATTTAATGCTTTTATAAAAAATTTTCTTTCCCTCATTCACTTTGGAAGAACTAAAGCTACATCAGCGATTTTCATACACAAGTTCAAAAGTACGGTATGCCTTATGTTGTTTTATTTGACAGACAGAAAATTCATAACATAATGTTAAAAGAAGTGTAATGAAAAACTACAGGAAAATCCCCATTCCGGACCATTTTGATCGTGCTCGTTGTCTACGTCTGTATGGGATGAGATTGTTCAGCTTATTCTGACGCTTCGACCGTTGTGTGCTTAATGGGCAAAACTTGACAAGAGCAGAACCAGGTCAACCAGCAGTTCATTTCAACGCTGAGATCTGCGTTATTTTTCTTCAGGGGAATATTTTTGTCCACAGTGTTTTCCTGAGCAATTCTAGTAATTGCTGCGACTGCGAACAGTTACTATTTACCGCATTAAGGTACGAATGATTATGATTAATAACGACATTGTTACCTCGTGACAGGAATGCTGAAGACTGGAAGGTAATTTACAGTAAAGTAAGGAGTTCAGGTTCTCGCATCGGTGGCGAACTGTGACACAACTCAACAATCTTGACTTTCTTTCACATTCATTTGCACAAATGCAAACGACAATCTTGTAAGGATTCTTGCTCGTAGCTGCGAAATGCATCCACCAATCTTCCACAGAACCAAAGCAATCTCAATGTTGTGCTTGGAGAAGGTTCTGTAGCGGTTGATACCAGTTGATATCTGCAAAGCTCTTGTTTCTGAAAAAACTAAAACCAATTTATTTTCGAAACGTAGAAGTAGCGGTGGCGACTGAAGTTGCAATGCAAAGGACAGCTCGAATTTACTTGACTTTTGTAAAAAACACTGTGTTCAAAATCGCCCAACGTCATTTATGCCAAATCCCAAGTCCAGAAGTAATGTCTATTCATAACTTAAAACGATGGTGTGAAATATGCGTGTCATTATTTTAAGTGAAGTGATATTTTCCTTAGGAGACAGAGTAAGCCATAAAACGTTGATTAACATTCATTGAAGGTCCACGCTTTGTTGCCAAAGCGTTTTCTATATATTTTCTCCCTCACTGTGCGTTTTTTCACTCGATTTTCAACATAGTGTCTCTGTGCTGAGTGCAAACGTTATCCATCCTCCAGCAGCTTTAGGCAGCACGAGAACACAAGGTATTATCTCGACAGTAAACACATTGTTTGAGGAAGAAAACTCACGACAAACCCCAAATTCAAGATAAAGTTTTTTCGGTGATGTTGATGAAAAAAAACATAAAATCGAAATGTTTCCTTTAGATTACAGCACTGATTCTTAAAAGTGGTCCACCTGAAATTTCTATTTGTCGACAGAGAGTTCCATAAACCCCTGATAAAACGTCCTGAAAATTGTAGCCATCACTATGCAACAAATTATGTAAGACCATTTATGTGTAATACAGTTTCGACCAGTTATTCATGAGGTGTCAGCTAAGCAAAATGGTCCACTGGATATATTTTTGAAAAGATGATCTATGGACCACAAACATTTGAGAACCACTTGCTTAAAGCAATCAATGAGTTATGTTGTAATTGCCAACTGGTTTGATGCTATTGTCTATACTCGAGACGAAGTCGCTTCGAGCCTCGGTAAAAAATAAAACGCACTACTGAGAAGAAATATCGTTTTGAACGAAAAAGACGTTAAAAAATTTTAAAGCAAATATTTTTTAAAAAATTATTTACGTTTTTGAGAAATTAATATCGCTTTTCATGAAGTTACTCGCAGCATGCCGGTAAACTCATCGACAAGAATACACCTTCCAGTGATTAATGCAAAAAAATCTTAGAAGCAAGGTCCAGGAACCTTCGCTTCACGTCAAAAGCTCAGCTGTAATTCATAATGGAATTTGTCTGTGAAGAAATGTTTTTAGCATAAACGTAGATATCACCGATGATAGCGCAGTAGTTCTTCTTGCATCACCACATGTTGCTGAACGATCCGGTTTCCAAGGGGGGGGAACTACGCGCCAGTCTTTTGCGGGTCGTGCAGCAGCGGACAATATTTCAAAGTGGACTCAGGCGTCCCAACACAAGTGAATTATGTTTCAAGAACGGAGCCTTGGAACTACTTTCGAAACCACTCAGCAGCGTAATCTTGTCAAATGTTTAAGTTTATCGATTAATCCAGAAATGCAAACTCTTTTTTCGACAAAAAGAAATGAAAATGTTTTTGCGAGAATCGTTAACTTATGTGCGTGAGGGTGACAGTCACATCACACACAGAAACATGTCGTTTGTGGTAAAAACATTTTGCAAACAAAATGTTCCAAATTCGATCGCGTCCGCTCCTTCCTGTGGTAAAAGGAACTGGGTACAGTATGTGCAGTTGTTGTCAAAGAGAGGCGACGCATCGAGCGTTTGGCTTACGATAGACGTTGCAACCAGAAATAAAAGTTTAAAAGGAAATTGACAGGTTCTGGTGATTTAGGTAAAGTTTGCGAGGTCTAAACACGACGAAAGATCAGGTTCAACACGCCCGAGCATCTATTTCAGGAAAATTCTCCCGACGTGTCGCTGTCAGTGTGTGGTCCTCCGGTTGCCTGTATTTATAGTTTTCCCCGAAACAAGGTTCTCCCGCAACCTGGAGTTTTGAAAAGAAGAAAGTTATGTCAGCATTTCTGCTTTCAACGTGAGAATTTCCGCTTTTCGTCGGAAATTTTTGTTGTTTTTCGTGACTCTTCTCACAAATTATAATTGAAATTTCAGCATTTCGTCAAGTCTCCACATATACCTTGCTTGTTTAACAGCGGAAGTCCATGCGACATGAGATGAGGAGGGAGGCCAGACGAGTCAGTTCTTCGGTTCGATCACATTTGCTACCAGCTGTTTGAGCGACACGCACCAGGATGAAGGGCTGTGGTTTAGCATCGAAATGTAATCAGCGAATGGAAGAGAACTGAGTAAAGTAAACTGAGACCCGCAGACAGAGATTAAGGCGTTCCGCGCCGACTAAGACGCGAATGCTTCGATCATTTCGCCCAAGTTACACCCTTCATCGCGCGAGTACGTGATGTTAAGCTGACAACATTCGACTTTAAGCATGCAAAAACGATTGCTCGCCTCTACACTTGCTGAGCCAAAGGCATTAAAGCCTGAATGTTTGCTGTAATCTGTTGAAGGCAGAACTTGCACGTGACCATGCGGACAGAAAGGTGACGTAAGGTTTGAAGACCGAACTAGTTAACGAGTTTTCTTGTCCTTTTCTCACCAGCAACGCTATGACTACCAACTAGCTGCTGTTCCCGTCACAAACTTCTTTATTCCACTTTTTTAAAAACTTTCCATTGCCAGGATACCACCTGTCGCGTTGTCTCGCACAGCGACCGCAACCCGCCAGCTATGAAGCTCAACAGAAGCTTGGCGGCAGCTGGTACAAGGGCTGTAAACGCGCGATGTGTGTATCGATTGACTGTAAACAACGGTTGCCATTGTCGCTTTCGCTTGCCAGTGACAAGAACAAACAAACTCGGTCCAGACATTTTCATTTTATTAATTTATTTGGTCGACAGTATTGTTCAGGTGACACCTGCAAAACAGGTGTAATTTGTCGTTGTCATATCTCAGAATAGTTGTCGTAAATGATCATTGTAAACAGTGGTATAAGTTCGCAATATCCATCTTACTCTCGACAGAATAGTCGCGACAGTCATTACATACAAACTCTTCATCTGCGAGCATATAATCATTTCACCAAAGTGGAATCAAATTCATTTTTTCCAAATTGAGACTAAAATTAAGATTAAAATGTAAAAGCTAATGGAAAAGATTCTTTTTAGCTTAAGATGAACCACTGAGAAACACATCAATATAAAAATTTCTATATGTTTGTTGTGAATTCGTGAAGGCGGGAAAATGATAATTATGTTCTGCCTGGTAAAGCGGTTGGAAACTTTTTCACAAGATGGTCGCATGAGTTGGAAAACTTTTCTCAAGTTTTGTTCAGTAATTGACTGTAGTGCTTGTTTAACTGTTGTATGTGGTGAATGCCTTGGAAATCCAAACATATTTAACAGAATTTCTATTCCGTAAGATTTTACTTCCGTTCCCTGCAACGTCATAACGGTGCAACGTCATAACAGTGCAACGTCATAACGCTCCAGTCTTTCGAGAAACTTCTGAGCATTTCCAGGGTAATGTCTGCGCTTGGGTCGACTTGTCCATTTGGTTAAATCGTGCTTTTTGATGATTCTTTTTGCTGATAGCGGTCCTCCGCGTTTTAGACAACCGCGCTATCGTTTTCAGTCACCTGAGGTCATTTGAGAAACGCTCTTCTGTAAGTGAGAGCTTGGTCCAATTTTTCTGTAATTGTGAAATTTTTATCGTTTTCTTATTAGAAGTCATGTTCAAGCTCATGTTTACTCTGATTGCTTGAAAAAAAAACAAGAAAAACACAAGCGTTTTGAAAATCGAACTAAATATAAGATTTGCTTGGTTTTCTTGATGTATCGGCAATGCTGGGATGCATGGTGTTATATTTGGGCAAAACAGTGGTGGGTGGTTTTGCTGTAGAAAAACAAGTAGCAAACTAACACAGTTTTAAGAAGTAGGTGGTATTTTTAACACAGACAAGTCATAAACTTACCTTTTGGTTCTGACTTCCTGGCTCCAAACCCCAAGTGACGCGTGTACGTGTAAACCCAGCGCACAACGGCCACCGAAGCGTAGCAACAACGTCTAATTGCATTCCGGCAAACTCTGTGCCAGCAGATCACGCCAGTTAATGCTTTTGTTGTCACCGATGATGAACGCTCAAGATTAAGTTTGTTCCGGATCGCCGGGCACCCAGAATTTAATAAACTTTCATGTTTCGATAAAAATCTTTGGCACGCTCCGCTATACACAGCATCTCAGTCAGGTTTCTGGCATTGTTTCCCCCTCACCCGATACACAGCACCTTTCAGAGTTTTTCTCTCCACTCGGCTGAGACTTCGCCTTCAAGCTACAAGCCGTGCAAATCCAGCACTTTGTTCTGCCGCATACCAGCTTCCAATCTTCGCACTGTTCAAGAGCTCTTTGTTATCGCTGGGGCTTAGGTTTTCGGAACCAGCAAAACTAACACTGAAATAAACAACCCCGACATACCTCGACGCCATCGTATCTCTGCTCAATCCTTCTCCACCTCTTTGTTGCGTCACAGAAATTCCCTTGACTTCAACTTTCCCGAAAATCTGAACATGCAAGTAGATGTTATTGGTCAAAAATAGATACTTTTCATCAACGCTACGTTCGGATATATATTTTTGATAAAATGCAAATAGATTTTTTAAGGAAAAGGTGTCAAGCAAACAGTAACTAGCAAATCAGGAAAACGTCAGCAAAGCTATATTTTCTACAGAAAAAAATATCTGGACAAAAACTTCCCAATTGTTGTTTGCTCTGGCTACTTCATTCACTTCGATCGCTATGACGCAGACTGTTTTATCGGGTGCAGCTTAATCTTTTAATGCCGAGCATTTCGGCCGAAAAGTAACCACATGAGAGGGAATGCCAGCTCATCAAAGAATAAAAGACGCCCAAATACACTGACACGGCTTCGGTGACTGACATCTGACGCAGCTTGAGCCTTCCTGCGTCACAAATGCTCTTTGTGAAGTAGCGTGTTGCTCAGTGGATTAGCATAGTAACAACAGAGAATGCTTCACAGTTCATGACCCACAACAAGGAACGACACATGAGCAATCCCAAAGATACGAGAAGATCCTTTACCTCCTTGTCTGTTCTCCTGCTTTCCTTCTTATGTTGAATATGGAATATACTAAAATCTGCACCATTCCGTGTTTTTTTAACCAGTCAGTACTTTTTCTACTCAGTTGCTTATTGAGCCGACACTAGAAAGCACAAACGAGTAAAAGCTATTTGTGGTGAAACTAGTTGTTAATATTATATGTCTTTTAAAGTTACAGCTCCTCATCAACTGCAAAACAGACCTGCTTGTGGTTTCTGCAAGGCTTTTCTCAACTTTAGCATCAGGAAAGTATTTCCCAGATTTTTTTGCTATTTTAAGCCGCAACGTTGGACACTTTGTTCGCGGTCATCCACAAGTCACGATTCATAATGAGCTCATCGTCGCAGACGACACAAGTTGCCATTAAATCGTCTGTTAATCACCATTGTTTATAACTTGCTCTGCTCAGTTTACAGCAGCATCATCCGGTCAATGCGGGAGGCTTGTCAACACAAAGCAGAAGACTGAAAAAGAAAAATATGTTTGTTATTCGTGTTAATGTAAAGTGCTTGGGAGTTTAAACAAAGAGGTGGAAATTCTTGCGTTTGGGTGAGGTTTTTTGCTAATACTATACCAAGCCTCAATAAGATTCTGGCATTCTTAAAGTTTATTTTATTGAAAATGAGCTTCCTGTATAACGACACCATAGCGACAAAGTGCCAGTCTTATTTCATAAAAATCCCTGACGGAGTTGGTTGCCTTGGGCTTCAATACCCTTACCAGGCAAATCACACAAAAAATCAGTAGTTTCAGCTTATTCCGAAATCAGACCACGCTTGTCGTAATCGATGTAGACTCTCGCGGCAAGCAACAGAGCAAGGCCAAGCCCCAGCATCAATTCCAAAGTTGCAGCAGCCTTTTCCAGTTTTGCATTTGAATCTTTGTCACTATGTTTCAAGTCATGTCACAACGAATTATCAAAATTATTTGAAATCAGTTTTGTCTTCGATTTCGTTTCCGACTTTTCCGCCACCCAGTGACCTTCCCGGGGGATAGCTTGCTTCCCGGGGGATAGCTTGCCCATCGGCCCAACAACATTTATGCAGAAAGAAAGTGAAGCAAAAAACGTTTTGCGATCCTGACCAAAAGTAGATTTTCAGTACTGATATGTTTCTGAGATGCATTCCTGTAGCAATTCGTGATCAACGCATGAAGCCCAGAGTTTGCGAACAGTGTGCTTGAAAGCTGGATATTCAAATATTCTTGTTTTGCCAGCCATAAATTCTCATGACTAGTTAAACATCTAAAGGAAAACTTAAGGAATTTAAATAAGTTTTGTGTTGTTTTTATCACAAAGTTTTCGTTTGCTGTAGAATCTATTATTCCGCGGAAGAGTGAATATTGCCGAGATGATGATAAACTAAAAAGGTTGCAGACAAATTTTTTCTTTCTCCACCATCCTTTGTCCCTTAGTGCTCAAATACGCTTCAGACAGCATAGCGCTGTTTAGATTTCCTCATCAACAGCTGCAATCACTGTCAGAAAATGAAATCAAAAAAGCAAATATGGGAGGGGCGGGGGTGTAGTGGAGCGGGAACGCGTGGGAACGGCGTTCCCACACCTCTTTCAAGTTTTGCTTTAAAATGAGTTCGAAGCTGTTTGAAAATAGCTATTTTTTTTGGTGCGTTCCCACACCTTTTTTGCTTGCACTATATCCCTGGGGAGCAGCCCTAGTTTGCAGCAAACACTTTCACTTATTTTCATGCCCGCGTTTCCTCTGGAGAGAGTCGCAGGGACAGCAGCCCTGGGAGGACTCGAAATACTTCACGGTCACCAGCAATTTCTGGTAGTTCTGCTGGCTCCACACCAAGGCAGGACCAGGAAAGGTCGGAGATGTAATCGAACCATCGGATCATTCGTCGACCTCTGAGCCGCTTTCCAGCGGATGGAGCCAGCAAGACTTGCCTCGCCGAATCTTTCCTGGAACATTCTGGTCACGTGACCACACCATAGTACCGAAATCCCTCTGTTCGGAAGAAAAATGACTCGACATTCAGGGCTTTAAGAGTTTAACAGCTGTGCACTTTGCCGTGAAGAGTCACACCGTGAACTCTTCGCAAAAATCCCATCCCTGCCGTTTGCACTTGGGATAATATTGTTTCAGTCATTACCCAACATTCATGACCATAGGTGAGGATCGGAACAAAGACCGATTTAAAAACTGAAACCTTTGCAGTGTTTGAAAGCTCCCGTTTTGTGACCACAGAGCGATAAAGTTCACGCAGAACTGCATTTGCTTCACTAATCCGTGTATCAATCTCCTCGTTCCGCCTTCCGGCACTCGTTAATACCACCCCAAGTCACTTGAGGTTCTCGACCTGCTGCAGTGTAGTGCCGCTTAAGCTTGCAACAAGTATGCTTTGTATTTTCTCACAGTTTACAACATGTGGGAATGAATAAAAAAGGAGAAAGCATTTCATTGTTTCGCGCATTATTTGTTCATCGCAGTCATCTCTTTCTAGTTTGAGCGAAATGCGATGAGTAATTAAAAACTTCTGTGTGCGTTTCTGCGTTTTTCGTTTGGTTGAAAATTCAAACTGTACAAAATACTATTTCAAAGCTCTAATCCAGACTTTGAATTGTCAGCGTCTGAGAAATCGGTCACATTCAGAATCGAGCATTCACAGACCGGACGCCGCACCTGCCAAGCTCCGGATTAGAGCTTCGGCAAATACTTCATCAGCTGAACAGCACCGCGTGGCATATCCTCCCCACATGCGAATAGGTTTTCTCCGAAAATGAGACGAAAAATAGACCTATTTTTTGCTTGTTTTGCTCGCTTGGGGTCACGTGACATTGGTTAATCATTGTTTTCAACCGTTTATCTTGACAACAGTCAAGGTGACTGGAAAAATAACCATATACGTCCAAACCGGGCAATAAGTAGGTCGTTCCTCGCTAACGGGTCACGTGACGAGCGATGGAACGTGAGCCGTGCTTTGCAAACCTTGTGTAATCCATCAAACCGGTACGAGATGTGGAAACAAGTCGCGGCAATTAATGCGATTTGTGGCTAAAAATATGTCGGCGCTTCACTGTGTTGAGAAAATCCTTCTGCACTTTCACTGANGATATCCGAAGAGGTCTTTCGCTGAGAATCTCTGAAAAGGAAACGACGACGGTAAGAGCAATGTCAGGCCTGTGTTTACACGCAGTTGACCTCAGAGAAAGGTCAGTTGTAAGTTTAGCAAAAGTGGACAGACACGGGCGCTGGTTCCATTGTAATCACTGCAACGGGAAACTCGTAAAAGCCTTCAAGTTGGAACTTTTACTGTTTTTTACGACCAGGTCTATTGTGAATTTCTATCTGTTACCCTGAGGGCGGAGTTCAAAAGCGGGCAGTGTCCCATTAGGTTCAAACTTCTTTAGAAAAAGCAGCGTTTAAAGGCAGACAAGTTGATATTGATGCTCAAGCGCATGGCACTCAAACTTTAAGTGTGATATCCTTTTCAGTTTCATTCTGACAACCTCTCCTGGTGGAGAAGACAACTTTTGTTTTATCAAATGTCATGTCGTGTTTTTTCTGGTAGCTTACCAACACTGCGCTAGCATATTTTCACAACCCTTGTCACAGTAACGAAGTTTTTACAAACACAGAAATGTTTTTAGTGAGTATTTTCATATTAGTTAAAATACAAACTCCTGCTCAAGTGCGAATGTAGGCAAAGCNGGTGGAGATTAACCGATGTGCTGCTCTGATCACTGGACCGGGATGCAAAGATTTTTCTGAATAGAAGATGAACAGTTTCCAAGTTAAAAAAAACAACTATTTTTTGCACTGAATATGGAATCCGGGCATGTGGAACGCGGTCAGCGAAAACAAGAATCGAAGAAAACTAACAGAGCGCCTTGTTGTGATGAAGTAATTTTCAGATTTTCAGAAACACTGATGCGCATTCGAAGTTGCAACAATAAATCACACAGTGTTCGAGAATTCGTCGTCATCTGTTATGAGGTCATAAAGCAAGCAGAGGCGTCGATGCTTATCACTCCATGGTAATTGTGACGTAATTTTACGATGATGCAGTCAGGACGCATGCGCACCTCACAAAGATATTTGTCAAAGGCGCATGCATTTTTTTTGGATGGAGGTTTGTGGCAGAAGTTCAGTTGATTGTTTTACCATTTTTATAGCTCTCTCCTTTTTTCTTTCTGTCCTTAATTTTTTCAGCTGCATCGCACAGCTTGAAAAAACGCAAGGCTCTCTGATGTAGTGACACTCAACATTGCCCTGGCCGGGCACCACAAGGTCAAGAACACTGTTCACACTCATGAAAAGGTGCAAACCAAGAACTGTATTACGGCCACGGGACAACGTCGCGAACGTTGAGGCCATGCTCAGAAATTTATGAGATCAGCCACTGTTCCTAGTTTGTCTGATACTAAGCTTTGCATATGGCTAGAAGCTGTTCACGTATCACTTGAAACTAACTTGCATAGCACAGACGGAGAAGCACTGCTGTGATGTAGCCAACAGGCATGCAGTTAATGATACATTACTCAACGTTGGAAGCACGGAATTAAGAACAAATTACAAAAAAAGGAATGTATAGTACATTTCCACCGGTGAAAACCTGTTTCCACCTCCCCTTTGTAGGGAGGCGTTCGATCATGACCTTCTCACATGTTATTCCTTCTGATCATACGTTTTCTACCATTCCTTGTTTTTTCTTGAAAATCTGAGTAATCAATTATTTTGTCCTTCTCTGTTGTCTTAAAAAACGCTGCAGATATTTTGCCTTGCTTCTATTCTTTCTCCTTATGGGACAGTTTCGTGTTGCCAACTGAAATGTAGACCTACTTGCGTCCAGTGATGCTTGGATCAAAGCATCCCAAACAACTGTGCCTGGGCACCTCATGCGCTTTTCATAGAACAAGCGAATAGTTAGAATATCTTACCACAAATCTCGACATGAGCCTTTACAAAGTCTGGCGTGAGCAAACGGCTTTCCTGCAAAAGAATACATTACTTTTTCAGACTGTGGGAAAGCTTGGGATTGATTACCTTCCGACAAAGGGATGACTGTCTACAATGCTTTTGACTCATGGGGCGCATATAGAAGGGGCTGGTTTTCAAAGCGCACGCTTCACTGCTAGTTGTAGAGGGAGGTACGGTTCTGGTCAATTCTAAAAATCCTTCGCATCAAACTTTTCAAATTAAAAAATCCCGGCCATACATTGGTTGTTGGCTCCAGCTAAGGTGCAGAATGCAACTTTGTCCTTTAGCTCTAAATTTTGTGAAGACCCTTTGACTCATAGGCATGAAGTTGGAATCAGGAAAATTGTAAATTTTGAAAAAAAATGAGTATAGCGAGAATCATTTTGCAAGTAACAGAAAACATCAAAACGCAAGACCATGTGCAGGAACAAATTATTTGGTACATGTTGAACAAAGACATTTGATATTTTTTGCAATTTTTAAGGTTTCACAAGGAAAGTAAATATTAACTCAGTGAGTGCCAGTTCTATTGAGATTTAGACAAATAACTGTTGATTCGCGTAAACAAAAGGATAACCTTGGTTATTTTCTATTTGTTCTTCACCCCAATTTCCAATACAACGGATTTTTCTTAAAACATTGGTCGGGATACGTCATATGCAAATGAACCCCTGTCTAGCAACCGACGTGTTGACCATCCCTGCCTGGCAACCGACGTGTTGACCATTTCCTCTTGGAGCAACCAACAGGATGGACACGATCGTAGAGTGCTGCGTTGGCAAGGCATGCCACTGACCCGTGTAGATTGTATAGGTCGTGAAAAAGAGTCGCTCCTTTCCGGTTCGATGATTTTCTCGTGGAAACCGCGAATGCTTCCGAGGTTTTTACAACAATTCCAGTGGTTGCTTCTAAGAAGAGAACAGGGTTTTTATCTTTTTCTGAAAGGAACAGGTTACATTTTCAGATCTTAGCTTTTTGCTCGAATTTAATCCCAGTATATTTTAACCCTTTCGCGACTGAATTAACGTTAATATTTTGACAATGATTACAGCAAATGGAAATAAAGAAACACGGGGATGATTTAGTTTTCCAAACCGCTATGACCGCCGTCAAAGGTTCAGCGGTTCAAGCTGCTTTAGAAAACATGTATCTGTTTCCAGTTCAGCAAACAGAATAATGAATCATATGTACTTGTGAAACAGTCTCATCATATGCAGCCTCTCAGCAACAGCACAACCAGAATGAAACTTCATCTTCCCGGTCATGCACAGGTCAAAACTATATGCCAAGGGTTATGATACTTTGCCATGGAAGACACCCATTTCCAGCTGCGAAACTGAACCATCTGCTCGGAACTCTTCACGGTGAACTTTGTCGTGTGAAAGTAGTTTATGTTACCTGTCCAGCCCAAGTTACCAGCAGATGTCACGGAAGAAGTTGGGGATTCTTGGTCAATGAATCAGAACAGTTGTAATCCGGTTGGACAGCTCTTATTTAGGGGTCACATTTTCCGGCCGTGCAAAGTTAGGGAGTGATGTTTTGGAGTAAACAAAGAGAAAAAGTTCGTGATTGAAATGTCAATATCCGGCAGTAACCTTGTAAAAGCTTTTTCCAATGAAACCACAAACTTTACAGTAAGTAGATGAAATTTTAACAGGTTTGCTGAGTTTTCTTCGGAAGCTTTTATCAACTGAATCAAACAGCGACGACGTCACGCAATGCGATAAATTTGTCACATGCCAGAGCAGAAAATGATGAAGATCTAGCTTCAGCATCTTTCAAAAAAGTATGCATAGTTTGCAAAATTATGTTTTTCTTTGTTTCTGCAAATTGCAGGTGCCCAAGGAAAAGTTGCAATTTAATTTTGTAATCGTTTTTCAAATTGCTGTGAATTCCACACCTGCCAATACACCTGGCTTCAAAATTTCGTTTCAGCGCAGATTTCACAAACTGTGCTGAGAACAATTATATTTCTAGAATGTGCGCGGTCATTACTCTGCTGTCCTCCTTCCGACCCTGACAGCAATCAAGCGCGTTTGCATTGTGACGTCGCAAAAGCGATTTATCAGTCGGGACGCTCGCGTTTGATGCGCCGGCGCCCGAGTTTGTGTGTCGGGTCAGCAGGTCGGGCCATCCGTGTCCATCAAAGTAGCCGGGGAGTAAATTTAACGATTGGCGCATGCTCGTGTGTTGTTGTCAAACATGGAACTTCGCGTCGAGATTTGTTTGCAGCGAAGATGAAGCGACGGGGAGGACGCTGCAACGAAGTCGCCTTTAAATGTTCCTCGCCGGTTAGGACCACATGTCCCGTGCATGAGTTCTAAGCATCAGCTGGGCATGTGTGAAGGTTGAGGAAACATAACGTGAAGTTTTGTTGTCGTGAAACCGACTTCGCATTTCCTTAAAAGTGTTTAATTCAGAAGAGTTTTGCGAAACCGTTTCTTCAAATCTGCAGCTGGCCCCGCGTGCTGTGCTTGTCTCAACGTTAAAATAAAACTTGATTTCATAGCTGCACTTCTAACATCCAGTCATTTTTGCAAATACGAAACAAGCAGATTCTTCCTGAATTACATCCTTAGTGAAAAGACAATTTTTCTCATTATTTACGAAGACGCCATAATACTCCAACTTATTTCCACGGACACCTCGTTTCCTTCAAACCTGACGTCACATCCTTACCGTCACCGACAGAGCATCCAGTAAGTGAGAATGCGCTGACTGCGTCGCAGCCGCAGGAAGTACTCTTGTCACTTGCAGTCGTCACTTGCAATTTTTGCTGTATTTCTCATCCAATAAACAACATTGTATGGCGTACTGAGACATGAATTTTGGTAAAGAATGTTTTGGAAAAAATTATGAATGATCCTTGGGATATCAGAATGCAAAGTGGAAAACAATCTTTAATACGATTTTCTCTCCACAATCGTTCGCGTCACGATGTTCCTTTGTAGATTTTTTAAATTTCGCTTCAAATCAATTTTCCTTTTTTTGGTTTCTGAAATAAAGCTTGTTTTTATGGCTGTCTGTCCATCGAAATAAATCCTTTCTCAGCCAAGAATCAGACACTATAATCTTACAAGGGTATATATTTCGCCAATAGAGGAGTCATCTTCTGTTCTTAATCAGAGTGTTTTTATGAACAATTTTATAAATTTGTCTAAACCAGGGGTGGACAACCTGCGCCCTTTGATAAAAATGTATGCAGCCATGCACATGTAATTTATAATATAAGTTATGGCGGCGGTGCATTATCAAAAACTCTGTCTTCTGTGTACGGAGATATATAGTGGGAAGACGGCCAAACAGACGTGTGGAAGCAGGCTAGGCTCAGTGTGTGGAAGCAAAACAGAACCAATGCATAAAAAAATAAACCCAATGCGGCCGACGGTCGCGAAAAGGTCAGGCAGCCCTGACTGATCTAAACTTTTTGAAACGAATTGAAAAATTGCAGAGAAACACGATGGGTTTCAACTGATTTTGAACTTATCAACTAAGGATTGAGATATTTCAACGCACCATCAGTGGCGTAGCCAGCCCAAAAATTTGGGGGGGCAAAAAATTTGGGGGGCCAAAGTGTTTGATTTTAGGCGAATAGCACTATTTTGTTTGGAAAAACGCCCCTCAAAACCCAAAATGATTATGTTTTCTAAAAATTTGGGGAGGGCCATGGCCCCTCTGCCCCCCCCCTGGATACTCCTATGCGCACCATAAGTCATCTTGTGTGTAATTTTTACATTCGAAAGGTTTGCTGTTTGCGGATGAGGTCATACTTTTGCACAACAAACATGTGCCAGTTTTGCAGTTTTACCCGCTTTCCTTGCTGAGAATGTTACTCCTACTTTCACTTTTGTCACCGAATACGTTTGTGTAGCTGCGTTGTTTTTATTTCTCGGTCAAGTGTACTCGTTGCAGCGTCTGGAATCAGGGGGTTTTTCGAACCTACGACCCAGCAATGGACTGCAGTGATTAAAAAGACAAGATTCTGGCGCTCAAAAAACATATGAACTCATAAACGGTTTTGTGACCTCACTATTGCCTCTTGCTGGTCATGAATGCTTTGATATATGCTTTTGTACTTACAAGGTGATGTCGACGCTCGGGATAGGATTTTACGAGGGCCAACGTTTTGTTGACTGCTGGGCCTGGAAGCGCCATCAGGCCTGACTGTCAGTGACAACTTATGGGTTTGCAAAGATCATAGACTTACCGCTTTATCGTCAGTCAAGGTAAAAGCAGTCGCGTCGCTCGGCGTGCTTCAGAGTCTGCTTTAACTACACAAGCAAGTTTAAATCCTCCCAAGCTATTTGCGCCTTTTCTGCGGCGGCGAGCATTTCACGGTTATCGTGGAAAAATGGCAGAAGCTCTTAAACTAAATATCAGTTGGATAACAGTTGTTGTCAACAGTATGGACAATAAACCACTCAATCTTCGCTTCAGCACCTTTTCACAACTTGTTTGGTGAAATTGACGAAGGGTTTGGTTCCATTAGGACGACAATCCGGCAGCCGATGATGCAGTTGATGATTATATCTGCTTTTAATAAATTTTCGGAAAATTATTATTTCGTGAAACCGAAAGTGTCCGAAAGTGGAGCAGGTGATGAGTAATTCATGACAAACGAATAAAAATTGTTGCAAACCCAACAATGTCTGTCGAATTTTTTAGTACAATATCAAGAAACTTTCGCCCCTCTGTAGTGCGTGAATATCTGGTTTCAATGACGCACAGTCAATTAACTTAAGTGCACTTGAAACCTTACAATGGAAGCCACAGCTTCGAAAACAAAGCGGATCCATATATTTACAAATAAAGCTGCGAAAGTTTCAATAAATCCGCAAATCTCAACAAGGAAACGAAAAAGGAGCAGGTTCTTCTCAGATTTTCTCAAACGTCCGATTTATTTTTGGGACCTGCTTCTTTCCTTCGAAAATTGTCCATTTTTATATTTATTGGCAACACCATCAAAGTGCTATTCCCGGTTTTGATATATTTGACATTTTAGAATAAACTTGAGAGACGCTGTGATTCGGTTTTCCTTTCAACAGCCAGGAACCCAAGAGCGTTGGCTGGCCGCAATTTTCAATGATTCATGGATTAGTATACAGTCGCTTCACCTAAAAAAAGTGAAATTAGCGCCATTGCCAGAAAACCTGTCTCATGTTTCACAGTTTGCAGACGAGGGTATCAAATAAACGTTTATCTGATTAAACATTACCAATCGTACCTCAGCTGGGCAAGCAAAAACGTCTTGACAAACGCCTTACAAACGTCCGCATAATGTACTCGCAACGAAGAACATTGCTATCGTCTTAAATCTGCGACGCAGGCCTTTCCCACATCAAAGCACACCGCCGTCCCTACTGGGACAGTGATCGCGCATTGTTCAGGTAAGGCAAGAGAACGTGTGGGCGAGGGAGGAAAATGGTGGCTGGACGAAGGACAGTAAAATACATATTATTATCCAAATAAACATGGCAGGGGTTTGTTTCATGTGGGTAGCTTGGGTAAGCGCTCTGCTTTTGCAGATTTTTCTTCAGCATTACAGTATTTCACGCAAACTTCTGTAACAATCGAATAACATTCAAGTAATTTGTCCCCACAAGGGTTACGCTGTCAAATCAATCATCAATTTTTTTGCTAAAAAAACAATTTTACATAGTTTACGCTTCCTTATTCTTTGGGACTGACGACACGTAGAGTTACGTGAAATCAATTTTTTATTGAAAGACATTTGCCGATGGTTTCAAACCCTTCGACTTTGTGGGGACTGGTTGCATGAATACAGATATGCGCAAGTTTGAACCATCGCAAAAAGATGAAAGCAGAGCGCAGTCGGCTGATTCTGCGAAAGGTTGGAGCAAAACGAGAGCTTTTGATTGTCGAATGATATTCAAATCATCTTATTGTGTCGCAACAATAGCTGTTCTTCAACATTTTTGAATTTAAGCAGAAGTTTCATAATATCTTTCAAAAACTGCCGACTCAATTTCCCCAAAATTTTAGACGTCATTAAATTACTGAAGTTTAGCAAAACGGTCCTTGATTTTTTTACTTGCTGATGATCCGACATTCAAGCAACATGACGTAAACTTTAAGCAAAAACGTAAACACAGTTCGTAGTGTCCGCTAGATTTGCATTCAACAATAAAATTGAAAACAGAAAAAAAGTTAGTTCTCGTAATTTGGACCAACACGACATTTCTAGGCTTGGACAAAGCTGTATGATAACGCATTGCAGCACGGAACGATTTGATGGATTAGGAAGTGATTGTAACCACCGAGGAAGAAAAAAGAAATCCGAGAGAACTTTTTCCCACGCCCTTTTCCCATTCACAAGCTGCCCTGAGGCACCGGTCCTCTGATCGCCGGACAGCTAGAGTTGCTGCTGAACGTAAAGGTTGAAAACCAGTCTGCAAACTTGCAGTGGAATCTTCTGACGCAGTGTTTCGAATACACTTTATGTTTGTACTCAGTTAATTGCAGCAGAATGCCAGCCAGCAGCAAACTAATGTGACTGAGGTATGGAAAAGTACAACTGTGTGTGAGAATAAAGTTCGCCAGGCACGCTGTAGTTCCTTCACCTCCGGCAGTTTGTAACTTTAGACGAAGATGATCATCATCTTTTTCGGAAACAGTCCAGTATCATTTCGTTCTCAAAGTTATGCTTCCGCCCAAGCCTTTGGCACTGGTTTAGTAGATTGCGTTTATTGTTATCAGCCTATCAGCCTGGCAGAGGCTCTCAGTTGTTTTCTCCGTTCAGGTTTCAAAAAACCCAAAAGCGTTTTGTTGCAACAGACAATATCATTTTAACAGGAAATCCGTTACTGCCCTTTGATCCTGAAAATAAGTTTGACGTTACGTATGTGCTCCACTTTCCCATTCGTCATCTGCTAACTTAAAACTTCACCAATTTCAGTCCATATTGAAGTTATGTTCTTGCATTGGTTTGCAGCCTTGCTGCTTGACAAGGATTGAAGTCGGTGTGTGCAGCGCATGTCCGAATTTCCAGTTGATCCGTAGGTTTGGTTTTATCTCATTCAAAGACATCAATCCCGCACTAGAGCAGAACATGCTTCCACTCGGCTATTTGCTGATAATCCAAAGATTAAGCACACGACACAGCGGGTTAGGTGGTAGGTTACGACTCGCACAAGGGTTTGCGGGTTGTACAGCTCACCACTCAACATTTACCTTTTGCCGAAAAAAATGGTTGAAGCAAAATATTGGAGTGGTGTATTGTTAAAAAAACGCTGAAAATATGTGTAGTAACCAGGCGAATGATTGGAAATATGGCATCTGTTAATAATTGACTGAAAGAAACATCTTTCTTTTGTCCAGTAGAAAAATGTGAAGCCACTGGATTAACTGCGTTTAATTTGCTTTAAATCCCAGTTGACAGTTTTTGAAAAAGCAATTGCCGCAGTGTCATGACTGTTTCCTGAAGTTTTCCGTACAACTTCTGTTTGTTGGAGATTTTCATGTTGTTTAACATCGCTCTTCTTCTGAAGCAATGCTTGTCACGAAAGGTTAGAATTTTTTCCCGGGCGTTCCATGTGTGATCTTGCCGGGAAAGGTTCGTCGATTTCGGGCAAAAACGTTTTTGAGAGCCCGATCGTCAATCTTACCGGATCAGCTCTTGCGTTGCTGCATTTATTTTATTTGTGCCAGTTGTTCTGTTTTCAGGGTGGTCATTTGCGTCGTCATTTTTTGGTTGTGCGAAATGACACGTTTCACGCCTCAGCGAAATGACACGTGTCACGTCACTGTGTGTCACGAGTTCCGGTCTGTCACGGTCAAGGTACACCAGAGGCGCTGCTCTCTGAGTATCTTTGTTGTTATGTCATAAATAAAACTTCAACGAAATGAAAGTTGCGACGTTCCAGTAGGCGAGCAATAAACGAAAGAAAAAGTTCCTTTAGAGCTGTTTGTGATTTGCGAGAGCAACATCGGAGCTGACCAAGCATTCACCTGGTTCCTCATTGCGTTGACTTAACCTGAGCTGAGCTATCCTACCTCAGCTCAACGCAGCGTGGTTTGGCTGCTGAAGTAAAAACAGATTGAAGGTATTTTGTATGCGACGTGCCAAGGAGAGACACAGATTAGTGCATTGCTGTTTGTAGTCAAAAATATACGAGAAGAGTTGGTTGGCAGTCTAAGAAGAAAGTGCTCATGGTGAAGATTAGACGATGGCGCGATCGTTGTCGTTTGTTGTGGAAAGGCGATTAAACCTTCAATTCAAACTTTTAACCCAACAGTTGACGACAACAGGAGGCAAAATGTGGAACCGAACCGAGTGTTTTGTGAATGATGCGCAAAGCAGATCAAGTCTCGTTGGCGTCGTTGAATGCCAAGTAAAACTCAGGCTGCATTGATTTGACAACCTTACTACTTAAAGACGATTTTTCGCTTTGACCTCCTCCCCGCTTATACGTTTTTTCTGCTGACGCCATGACCTTTAAACAACGATACCAGGAACAGCTAATGCTATCAATGTGAGAAACGGAGAGTTTGATTGCTGACAAACACATTTCTCCCCTGCCAAAGAAATTCGTTTATCTCTTTTAGTATAGAAAAGAAATAAAAAAAATTGAAACGTAAGTTACGTCCATCACTCATCTTCCGAAGTGTAGCGAAAACTTGCTTTACTGCGATAAGTGGACAAATGGTGCGGAAAGATTGGCAAACACGGATTGAGAAGCTGTGCCCTGGCGTGTTGCTGACATCTTGCGGTAGTTGGTGTGGCTGGATGATTCGAAAAGCTTCAAAGGATTTTTGCCAAAACGTAAAAAATGTGTCTTACATGTTTATCGATCATCTTCCTTCACTAAGGTAGTAAAAAGTTTCAGGTAGATGGCCTTGAACTATGTGACAGTATGAAAGTTTTTGTAAAAAAATAGTATGACACTTTCTGAGGTTTGCCGTCATAATATGGTCGTACGCTTACTTTATTTTGTTTCCAGTATTATTTCGCCAAGTGGATATATGTTCAGAAATTCATTTCGACATCGACAGGTTGATATTTTTTCGGCGAGGTGCATAGCAACGGAGTCAGTCTTGATTATTACCGCACAAACGCGCGCCTGATGAAAAGATGCGAAAAAACGTTGCAAACCGTATAATCGCAAAATGACATGTGTCGTCACAATGAGGTGTGTCGCACGCATTGGTGTCGTGCACGAAATCTATAAGAATTAAAAGTTTTTCTTTTGATTCGCCAGCTGCCAAATCATGTTCTCACTGCGGAAAAACAATTACAAAAATCAACTTCAAAACGCGAATAGAAACGGGCGTGACGAGTGAAAGTGAAGGATGGCGCGTCCTCCATCAATCTCTCGTCAGTCCCGGCACCACCATCCATCCCTCCCCCCCGCACACCTGCGCATGGCACCAGAGTGTTGTCCTTCACACCCACCGTCCCACGCTTGACTGAAGATGCACAATTCCGTTTGTCTTGTTCTTTATCATCGAAGGGAGGTGCGACCCCATTTGTTACGTAGCAATGACGTCGAGCACAGATAGTAAGCAGCACCACAACAGCAAAAGGGTCGACAGGGTCAGAGGTCACGCCGGTCCAGTGAAGTGTAGGTTTGGAGCTTTTCATTCAGGGCTGCGAACACAAAGGTGCATTACCGAGCCGTGTTGCTGTTAAAGCTAAAAGTGAAATGCGCGCTGTTTTTTTGCGAATGTGAAAGTGCCAGGAGGCTTCACTGAAGCTGCATGTCGTCAGCAGCAATATTAATGTTCGTCAAAGTTGTTTGTCGTTGGTTACGTCCGTAAATTAATTTTCACAGTTATCTCCACCACGCACTTCAGACTCCATCGATTGCAGATCTCGCTAATGGCGGCCGAAAACCTCAAAGCATTTCTGCAAAATTCGACGCAGGCTTCCAGCGAACATGTGCTGAGGCAGGAAAGCAACTCGGTGCGTTGTCAAGTAATTGCCGCTCAGCAGAAAAACATGTGCTTTTCAGCAGAGCAGCTGTTTGTCGTGTGCAATGCCAACAGCTCGTTACAATCAGGCGAAGTTGAAGATTTCATTAATGAAGTGTTTGCTCCAAACCCACTCGCAGCGAAGCACCTGCACCACCAGGTGACATTGGGACTTCCTTGCTTGACACGTTTGTTAAGTAACTGACGAAGCCCTCAGCAATAGATTTCGGAAAATTAAGTTGTTGATTTGTGAAATCAACGCGTATGCAAAGCAAAAAACGTTGTTGCAAAACAGATCATAGTCCCCGACTTTTCCTTTTTAATTCAGTCTTTTCCCAATTCGTTCTTTCGTTCTGAAGTTGGTTTCAGGTTTTCTCACCCGATCTTCTTTTTCTAAAACTTTTTAACATGAATCACAGTATTTTTCGTCTCCTGTTTAGGGTTTCTTATGATGACGGCAAAAGACCACCCTGCTCCTGTGTGTTTACTCACATTAATGACGTAATGCCGACGTTTTATGCTTGGCAACTGCTGGAGCGTCGCCACAAATCGATGAATGTTTTGGTGAATCTTCCCCAGCCCGCTCCTTCACTTCAACCGCGCGACGCACATTCCAATTTTATGAATAAGTTGTAAAAATGTTGTAAGTTGTTCACTCACGCCGCTTGAAATGCCCCCAGAGAGAGAAGAGAGGCGCTGCTAATTTAAAAAGCGCAGTTTGTTCCAACAGGTGCTGAAGACACAGTCAAGTCACGGTGCGGAGTGGAGTGGTGCAGAGGAGAAATACAATGTAATGTGCGTTTAAATGCCTGACATTCTAAAACTCAACATTATCTGTGAACGCCGCTTCAACGCAGTGAAGTGACATCTTGTTGGCAAACCCTCGTCCTCGCCAGTTCTATGTAAAAGATAAGAAGATATTTTTTGCGATGACAGGCTTTTACACTCTGCTCCGTGCAAGCTGGCGACACTGGCGACCTTTCGTGAAGCAAAAATGCTCGCAGACTTTCATTGCCAGTGATTTCACTTTGCACGATGAGGACAGAAATGCAACTTCGTTAAAACTGAAATGTGCCTAAAATGACTGTGTAGGAATCAACAATACTCCAGAGCAGATTGTTTGACTTGTCCTAACCTTCAGTGACCGTGGGAACTAATTGAATAATTAGGAATGGTCAACCACGTCAGCTGTTGACACCATCTTCGCCGTTAACTCAACCGAAATCTCATGAAAAGTTGTCTCCCACACTGTAGGGGTTGCACGCTTTTTGTTTATTGATTTCAGTGAGGCACAACGGGAGGGTGACAAAGAACCTACCCAGGTCACTTCCGTAACAGAGCGAATGCTGACAACAGCGCTTATGTCCCGTTTTTTATTACTTCAGAACAAACAGTTTGTGATTGTTTTCAGTAGCGGTTGACATTCTGCACCGTCCAGTGTTACATAAAATATCGTTTTATAAAAGANCACACGAGGCTACAGACTGCTTAGCATTGTCATTTTATGTTGCGCTCTTCCGCTGCGTTCTGTTTTCACACGAACCCTGTTATTATCCAGCAGTCTCTTCGCAACTCACATAACTTCTGCGGAACGATTCGTCGTTTTGCAGATTCCATTTTCAAACGGTGAGTTACAGCATGCTGGCTGGAGAAGTGCTGTTCATTCAGATCAAATATGCCCGGTTTGGTGGTTGTGTAAAAAACACACCAGCAACATGTTTATGAATACCATTTCCGAAACGTTGTTCTTCTGTCGTAGCACGCTGGTCGGACTTTGACTGTGGTCTAAACCCCGTTGTAACAACAGCGCGGCCGCAGCAGGCTGAAATGGTTGAAGTGAAATTGACAAGTCATGAATAGAACATCTGTTCCGAGCAAGGTCAGATTAACATTCCATTATCCCCCCGCTCGCCCCAGCCAACACCTGACATCATCAAACGCACTTTCACCCATTCTCACAATACTTACCGCGGTGGACGTTCCCACAAACAAGGACGACGCTCGACATGACAAGCCACTCGAAACAAAGCTCTTGCGCCCCGCAACAAAAGCAGCGGCTTTAGTTTGTTTAGAGCCTTGTTTTGATAGAAACTCTATTAAAGAAAACTGTCGTCGTCTTCTCGTCATTTTCCGTTTGTTGCGAAATAAGGGACATTTTTCACGATCAGTTTTTTAGTGTTTGTGCGAAGGTTCGCAACAATCTACCCTGGAACTATAAGCTGAATGATAACTTCAAAAGAATAAGGATTATCGACATGAAACCTTTTTATTGTTTTGATAAAACAGCTTGACGCTTGTCTCAGTTTTGTTTAGTTAAAAAATTATTTTTCTGATGTTTTTCTACTTCGCGCGTTGGTGAGGATTATTCTACTTCCTCCCATCTCTGCGCGTCAGTTGCACTTCTTGTTTCTTGACTTACAGCTGTTGATTTAAATTTTCGGAGTTTTGTGGCACCCGAGCCTCTCATTATTTACGCAACAATTAAACAGGGATGTTACCGGGTCAGAATCTAATGTCAAAGTACAATAACGTTTGTTTAAAAAAAACAACAGCCGATGTCGACTGATGAAAGGAAAATTTTGCTGCGCAAAGTAACTATCCATCGCAAACTGTCTTACGTTTGTTCACTTGAGTAAAGACTTGTTAGTTTTCACTTTGACCTCACCCAAATGCGTTTCAACCGCAAGCGATAGGCATCGTTGAAGGCAGCCAGTCATCAGTGCTCCTGACGTGTCCCCGTGAAGCAGGAGGCCGAGGGAAGGTTCCTTGTGTTTGAAAAAGAATTTAACGCCGACTTTATCCACAAAACCCGTACCAGCGTCTGCTAAATAAACGGTTTGAATATGCTTGCTGGAGCAAGCAACGACTACGTGGGTGTCTTTGCTAAATCCCGCCACTGCCGTTGTTGTCCTATATCTGTTGTCAGAATTTCCAGCAACTTACCGGATTTTCGAATCGATCTCCGTGTCATGTTTTGTTGTTACATCATAAAGACACAACAGAAATACATAATGACACAACAAAAATAAGTGAAACACGCGTTGCTGGCACTGGCAGTTGGGCAGAGCCCAATTTTGGACACTCAGCCAGGAAGGCCTTGTCCCGGGAAAGCAGCAAACTATTTATCGAACCAGTGTGAAATGGAGGTTTACCCTTCTTGCATAAAAACCTCCTCATCATAAAAATCCCATCGTTTCGTTTTCGTGCAAAAGTAAAGTTTAAATGAAAAGCAAAACTTTCCTTCGGATATTGTCTGCGGACGTTTCGTGAAATGTAAAATTGACCGAAGGCGCTTCCTCATCTGTCTTCGTCAAATTCCTTGCAAAATATTTCTGAGAAATTACAGTGTTACTGGTTTCAGCGCAATCGAAAATGAAACACCTAATTTGATTATTTTTTGTTTTCATTTTTTCTTTCAACATTACATTTTCATCGTCTTTTTTGACTCTTGATGAACCCAGTCACCTTCCACCGTCCACCACATGCCATGGTATAAAGTCATCAAATGAACTGTTGTCAATCAAATGAAAAGGACTTTTGTGAAAGCCAAGTTTCATGTTTACCTTCAGAAGAATACTTGACGTTAGATGGAATGTTTTGAACCTCATAGCAAAGCGTCTTGTGCAGAGGTCAGCAGAGGTCAGCAGTAACCTTCTGTCTGAACAACGCGATTTGCAGATTGAGGAGGTAAATACGTCTAATGAGAGCGAACCAGACTTCCTCAATGTCGACTTTAAATGATGCACGCCCAAGCAAGCTGCAGCAACTGAGCTCAGTTGAAGTGCAACGCGTTTATTGACGAGATCACTGTTTGTCGAATAAACAAATCAATGCCAGAGGATGTGACTTCAGGTGGCCCTTCGCAAAGTGGCTTTTCATTCGATGGAATTCGGCGCATGCTGTATCTGGTAAACCGGCAGCGATTGCCCCTACGTTTCTGAGATTCTAAACTTTTGAAAGGTGTTGTAACAACAGATGGAAGCAATAAAATGTTTATGAGCAGCTGGCAATTAAAGGCTGGTCATTCATAGCAGCGAGGTCGGATTGCAGTCGCTGTTGACAACCACCCCCACCTATTGACTCGTCGCATTTCCAGCAGCGTCCGGAAGTTGCGTCACGACGAAAGTTTCGCACGTTCGTCTTCCGCGCTGTTGCGTCACGTTTTCGCGGCGTCTTGAACAGAACAGGAACAATCACTCGTTCGCAGCTCAACACCCGCGCAGCGAGAAATGCAGTCCTGTGCCGGCTGTCCGATGTCTGGGACGCAATAAAGGTTGCATTGTGGCGTGTGCAAACTAGGTATCTCGGCATCTGTTGCCAATCTCCCGTGCGATGATGCAAGTTTCCGCTCAAATCGCCAGCGGTGACGCATTAATTCGTACGCTGTCGCTGAGATGCGAGCGAGTTGGCGAATCTCTGGCGATATAATCATCGAATTAGACCACCGCTAGTGTTTGCCTGTCCTTGTTAAGTTTGGGGTCAAGTGTTTCGCCGTGTTGCGTCGCTGTGTACTTTAACTGTTTAATCTTCCTGGAGAGGCAACCGATCACGTCGGAGACGCTTCCAATCGCCTGCCGCCGTAATTGCTTTGCGCTTCGGTCGCTACTGGCAACGTCTCATGATATGAACGCGATTTGCGGGCGAGTGACATAAATTTCACGGGATGTGCAGACAGTGCAACTCGCCAGTTGGAAAACGCCTCTATCGTGTTTTTCTGCTCGTCGAGTAACTGACCAGTCCCCGGCGAGGCCTTGACACAAATGTTGCCAAAAATACGCGGTAGTTGCTCGGTTTGCACGCATCTGTGTCGCGTCATAGCGCAGCCGTGGGAAGTCTGGATCAAGTTGGTTGCCGCTGACACTACCCAGCACTTACCTTTGCGTCGCACACATCGCCGCTGCATTCTCGGCAAATAGCATTGTGGAGTTGAAAGGCGGGTGGTCGGTAATGCGGGGTTCGATTCTGAGTTTCGATCGACGGACTAAATTGTGGCGCAACAAGTCTCATTATCTGAAAACTTTTGTCTAAAATTATCGCCAGTTAACGCCTGGAGCTGAGGTCCCGAAGGACCCCTATGTACCTGATGCTGCTTTTCAAGAGCACTTAAAACGCTCTCTTGGCGCAACTGCCATCGCGCTTTGCCTGATTCCGACGCGTTGGTCTGCGCGCCTGTGCCGGCGATTAGGGCGCACTTGGGAATCGGTGCTGAGCCTTCGTTTCCTCAGGGAGGGAGTTTCGTGATGATGGTTTTACTCTTTGTTTGCCGCATTAATTTGTCATAAGTTTCAACCAATAAGCGACGCGAGAAACGTGAGAAGCGGTTATGTTTTCGAGTGTGATTTGAGTTTGCAAATGACGTCGATTCGAGGCGTACGTGCTGGGTTTGGAACGAGTACGAGTGAGTCTTGCGTCGCTGAACTGGACTTCGACATCGCGTTGGTCGTTGTTTCTGACAAGTTTTGATTTATTATCCGAAAAATTGTGCCGGTACTCGTCCCAGCCCTTTTCAGCGGTTTCCTCGCTCGATCGAAGCCATTGCTTGTGAACGCGCGCGGAGAGAAAAAAGGGAAAGTTGTGGCTTTATAACTTGGCGGAGCGACAGCTATCCGAGTCGAAGCTGTTAATCGCGATACGACGACGTTACATGAGCCTGACGGGATGGCAGAGCGTTATGCAGACGACGAAAGCTGCTGCTGAGTATTTAGAATGAAGCGAAACTATAGAGACTGCTTGCAAGCGATCTGTGAAGTCATTCATATGCGACGAGGTAGAATTAGAAACCGTGAAATGATGTAAGTAGTACCCGGCGGTGGCATCGCATCGCAGGCCGGGACGCAACAGTCATCAGGCCGCGCTAGGATCATTATTTTCAGGCGAAAGTGCTTGACAGTGCCCGAGGTTCATTAATTTTTTGCTTTGCTGCAGGTTGCATTTCTTAGAATCGAGCAATTGTTTCAGAGCTTTGTGAATGCTCAGCTCTCTGCCGCACAAACATCCAACTGAAATAGTTCTTGGGTGAAATTTGCAGAAAGTCTTGTGTGCACTGCAAGTGCTCTATAGCCTGCCACGTCGCTCACTCGTCGGAATACATTGTCAACATGCCAGCAGCAGTGGAGGCCGCAGGCCCGGGCGACAGCGGTATCGAATACTCAACAGACGCAATGCCCGGCCAGTACTCTGTTGGAAACCTGTCAAGAAGACGCTCCAGCCGCCGCCAACATCGCCAGGCGAGGCCTTCGGGCTCGGATGGCGAATCTTCAAGAAGCGGAAGATCGTCCGGGTCGCTGCAAGACTATGCGTGGGTTCCGCCGGACCTGGCCGCTGAACAAGTGAGAATGTGATTGCTGCCGTGACTTGCTTGTGCTCTTTAGCCTCACTGCGAACTAAACAAGGAGTTGTTGCAATAAAAACATTGTTTATATTCCGATGGGCGTTCAGCGCGGTGTTTGATGAATTGGCCAATAGAGCTGGTTTCGAGAATACTTCGCTTAAACGGCGCAGCTTTCCAGCACAAAGCCTTGAATGGATTTGCCGGTTTTTCACGCGGAACTCTGTTTCTTTTGCAAATTGTAGCCTGTTCACAAAGGTCGCTTTCCCGCGACTTCGGGCATTTTTATCAGGGTAAGATCTTTGTGCCAATGCGCACATACGCCTCCGCCATAACGTGCCCAGGCCCTGTTTGCGCTGCTGTGGCTGCACTAATGGACCTTTGCCTCATTTTATGCGACACATCGCGAGAAAGGCTTCACGAAGTCGTTTTGCCTTCCATTGTTGGACAGACGGATTAAGGCGTGTTGCCAGAAAAGGCTGTGCCACATTCGCGAGCGATGTTCCTTTTTTACTTGGAAACTCGAAATGTTGACAGACATGTTCCCGCACTTGGCACGTTTCCCCGTCCTGCTTCTCACACCAAGGCTTATTCACANGGAACCTGAGTGGGTCGCTGAGAGAACTGAAGATTCTTCGGTTCTGTTCGTCTGCCTTGTAATTGCTCCTGTCATCATAAAAACAAATTTGACATTCAACACCGGCATATCGCTGGCTCGCCGGCCGATTTTTATTGCCTGCCTGTTTCGGGTCTTCGTCGGCCGTTTAACAATTTTTAGCCCTGGCTATTATCTCAGGGATGGCGAGAAAGATACGTGGGGCGGCGAGTTAATGTGGGGTCGTCGTTGAATGAGAAAAGTCATCGAATAAATGGCTGTAAAAGATGTCTGACGCCAAATTTAACCAATTCATCTCAATTTACGCCTCCGTCAGCGCGTGCCCGACCGACCCTGCACTCTCTGAGTGCGTTTGCTCGAAGATCGCGCGTTCGCGAGCGGCCCGAGCGAATGATTGGTTGTTTGTTTACGCCAGCCATCCAGCCCTGCCCGCCAAGCCGTCTCCTCCCCGTCTCACGTCTATGCTGCTGTCGCGGGATTTGCTGCGGATTCCGTCCGATGGCCACTCTATTATAGAGAACGGTCTGAGCACTTAATTCAATGCGACGTCGTCGCAGAAGCATAAGCATTCGTGGACGAGCTCTCGCGTCCCACGTGATCGACAATTGGCGCATACCTCGCTCGAGGCAGGTCGTCACCGATTAGAGTTCTATCTTAAGATATTTATATCTGCTGGCCGCAAAAATCGTCCCACGCCGCATCCCACTTGGGAAAGCGGATTGCCTTTATCAAGTACCTGGCGTCTCGCCAACGCTTCGTCGTTCATAAAAACCGAGTAATTTGCATCGTCCACGCAGTGCTCTCCTCCTTCTAAGACTTGCTTTTCTCGGCCACACATGCCTTCCGTGGAATTATCGCTTAAGCTTTCATTAACTGGAAAATGTTGCAAACGCAGGTTCGGTTTTACTTCAGCAATCTCCCGGAAGATAAAGTTCCACTCGTTGGTAGCGTCGGAGACAAGTATAGAGTTCGTCAGCTTCTACACCAGCTACCGCCTCACGATGACAAGGTAAGTCCGGTTACGAACCTTTCTTTAACTAAGATTAGCGTCTGCCGCCACCGTGCATTATGACATCACCATGACAGTTTCGCGCACGGCACCATTGTTAGTGACAGGTCACATGTACTTAATTGCTTACGCCGAATACGGATACTGTGAGCTTATCGCATTGAACGTTCTGAGCCGAGATGTCGGATGCGTCGGTGAAGACGGGACCGAGGTTCAATGTTCGTTCGTCGCATTACAATCGCGTCATCATAAATCACCGCCAGAATGTAACGCGAGAAGTCGCGCAAATTTGCTTAAAAGTCATTGCACCAGTTCCCCTGCATGTGAAGTAGGATTGTTCTTGAAACCAGTGACAAACGTGCACCGCGAGCCGGAGTTTCGCCAACTTGCCACGTTAAAAACACTTCTGCCAGTATATTTTCTGTATGTTCATATAACTTTGCGCCGTAGGTCAGCCACAAGTGCCTGTACGTGACAGTGTTGCGTATTTTGTTAACTTAACACGCGTGGCCGATGTGTTTGGTGATTCAAATCGTCTTATGTAGGTTTCACGCAATAATGAAACACACAATGCATGCGCTTTCCTGCCCCGGTGCGAGTCTAATCCCATTTTGCGGGAGTTAACAGGCTTGAACATTGTCGGCCAAATATTGAGAGAAAGCTCATGCGACTTTCGTTGATTGGCAGCAACAGCATGTTGTTTGTAAAAGAAAAGTGAAAAAGTTGACCTCTGATTTTCACCAACTTGCGAAAAATCGCGACAGGCCCTGGCACCGGGGTGGCAAGTTTGCGTTCTGTGCTTCGATGAGGAGCCGTTTGTTTCCCGCAATTCAAAATTCCTCGCATGGCCATCCATCCGTCAATGCAAACACCGTATCAGTGCAATTCAGCTTCAACTTCCGATGGCCGTTAACGTGTTTGTGTTTAATATTGTCAAGTTTCCATCGTTACCATTGCCCATCATTCAACGCTGTGACGCACACGTTGAATATAGAAATCCGTGGTACATAGACTCTGGTATTCTGGAGTGACATGAAAGTGTTTTTTCAGATTGAAACTCGCTATACAAGCAGAAAGCAGAGTAGCAAGTAATTTGCTTTTGCGTCACATCTTCCCAAAGTTTTTTTGGCTGAACTTGTTGTTGTTGAACAACAGGCAGTAGTCCAGGGAACAAACATTGTTTTCATAGTTGCTTACGATGTTCTGTGTTATGAAAAAGGAGTAGAAGCGATGGCTCGTCCCGGCGGGAAATACCCGATCGTTCTCGGTCAGGATCGTAAAGATACCACCAGCCACGGCTGGTTTTCGTAACAGCAAAATGCCCATCCTAGTCAATGCAAGTGACAAGCAGTGGGAAACTGAACTAGGAATATTGTAGATTGCAACAGGAATAAATGATTGTATTGGCAACGAGAGGAACCGCCACAGTCACTGAAACGACTGTTTCCATGACAGTGACCTTTGTGCATGATTGTGTCACGTGATCTTCAACCCTGAGCGTTCCACGATTTACGATGTGGCATTCGTTTGCTGATTTGAGACAAAAGTTCCAGTGACGTGCTGGCTCAAATTCCAAGAACTGCTCGTAAATTTTGGCACAAGTATTTGCCCTGATGACGCGTGTGCTTAGCATTGTTAAGTCATAAACGGTCGCACTGGAAACGTTTCGTTTGTTGAAAGCGACACCTGGCGTCCGGTTGAAACACGTCGTGTTAAAAGTTAGCTTTGCAAACAAGACATTTGAAGTTCTATGGAATAAGAAGCAGTAATCACCGGATAAGAAGCAGTAATCAAGTTATAAGAAGCAGTAATCGACGGATAAGAAGCAGTAATCGAATAAGAAGCAGTAATCGAATAAGAAGCAGTAATCGAATAAGAAGCAGTAATCAAGTTCTATGGAATATGAAGCAGAAATCACCGGAGGGGTTTAAATATCCGTGAGCCAGAGGCCGTCACGTGACCGCTAACCAACATTTTCCCCATCAAGTGTGAAATCGAATGTGAGCTGGAAACTCGCTACCAGCCAGCCAGCGCTTTCGGAAAAGTAAACTAGCAAGTAATTTGCTTTTGCGTCACATCCACAGCGTCTTTCTGTCAAAGTACAGAAACTTTTATCTGAACACGTTGATAAAAAGCGGCATGCTGATGGTTGGGGATTGTTTTGCAATTAAATTTAGTGATTGCAAACTTCAGTGCGCTTTCCTACCTTGTCAACAGCGTGATGGAACTTATCTTTGAGTTGCTGACATGCTAACTTTATCTCCATAATACTTATTGGCAAGTGGTGTTGAATGCAAAACTTCAAAAAGCACTTGCTGACACCTTGACACAACACATAGGTCCTGTGGTGCGCGTTGCCATAACTCTATGAAAACGACTGGTGCCATTGCTCATCGTTTCCTTTTCCATACCATGAGGTCGCATGGGCTTGAGGGCTGCAGCAGCCAGCGACGGGTTGACTCGTGTAGTGCAGCAGCAGTGAATGTTCGACTGCGAAACTGATGGACAGGAGGCTCGATTCGCACAACAACCTTTGGCCGATGTCGAACACACAGCATTAAACTTTAACACTTGGTCGCAAGCGACATTGTAATAGTTTCACGTATGCATGTCGACGTGCGTCGTGTGTCTGTCGACCTTTCCGCCCATAATGCGCTGAAACAAGACCTAGGAATCTCGGTTCGGTATGCGGTCGTTTGCCATGCTCGTGAACCTATTATGGCGTCAATGGCGCGCAGAAGAATTCGCAGCTTTGATGTACTTTGCTAATAGAGGATTATACGCGCCTCGGTGCTTGACGCCGCAAATGAACAAAACAGGAGTTGTACGTGATGATCACGTTTGCTGTTAGAAGCGCAATAACAAAGGCCAAGTTTCCCTATTTTATCGCATGAGGTCCTGCGGAGGATTGATGTTCGACTCCATCACGAGCCTGGCATCCAACCAGGCCTCATTAAGCGTGCGCTGTCAAGATTACGTAACTTTGTTTCAAGCTGTTGTTCAAAATATTGAAGATCATCACCCATCAATAAGAGGGCCCAGGAAATGAAGACTAACTTTTTATCCTTAAAAGAAGCTTTGTCCAAGCCCTTCCGGTATCTGGCGCGAGGGAAGCAAGAAATAAGAAACAAAGGCTTCACTGTCAGCCTTTTTTCAACCAATGCTCTGTTTGTTTCCCATATCCAGTAATCGTTGCATGGCTGCTGCTCGTTAACCTGAACGTAAGCGTTAGTCAAGTGTTCAGGTCATTTGCGCAGTAAGCAGCAGCACATTAACTGCGCTGCCTCATTACCAACGTCTCTCCAGCTCTCCGGTCAGAGCAGCTGCGCTTTGGATTATCTTCTTCATTTGTTTGGTCAATAACTGGGACCGACACGTTGCGCAGGATGTTACCTTTCGGTTTGGATCGCGGTGTTCCAAGTTTTATCCGAAGCGCGGCTGCACCCGCGAGTGGTTCTGATTGTAGGAAATTTGGTTTTAAATACAAGCATTGGTGGAATGTGAGTAATTTTCGATATCAGTTTAATGCATGTGGAATACATCGCATGTACTGAAACCACCGGTGAACTGGTGCATGTTTATTTGCACACATTTTTGCTTTCAGCTGTTTTTTTGGGTTCTGGTTCAATTCTGCGCTCGGCACACACTCACACCAGTAGCAACGTTTCGCTTTATTAGTCTCCCCAGGATTCTTTTCAGCAACTCATTGTTGTGTGGTACACGACTATCATTGTACGTAACAATTGCGTTTATACGGGCGCATCTTCGTCGCATGGCCCGTGGAAAGGGACCTGGACCGAGATGAGATTTACCATCCATGCGAATCGTTTTAATTGAGAGCTGCTGGGTTGTCCTAAAAAAGCAATTCCACGCTCTATAAACAGCGCTTCGCTGGCAGGAAGCGGTCGGGCGTTGTGGTTTGCAAACTACGTGATTGTCAGCTGCAGAATAGCGCGCATCGAACTGCGAACGACGAAAAACAAAACTGCAAACGCTTTTTCAGCACCTTGTCTGGCACCAGAAAATTGAAACACACCCGGTTTTGACTGCTTCAAGTGCAGGAAATAACCCTGGTCTGAAATTTGTGTCTTCTGCGCTTCGTCGCGACTGTGGCTCCGCCTTGGCATCAACTGAAAATGTAAACTAGCTGGCGCGAGGGAACAAAGTTACTCCTAAGATGATGTCATGAACGTTTTCGTCACAATAGTAGTTGCAAACGTCTGTGCCACCGAAATAGTCTAAGCACAATGGTTGGTCGTGTCATCACAATGGCGGAATTAACACATCCGATGGTTTTTACGCATCGCTTGCTCGCATGCATTATCTGGCTATATTGGATGCGACATATGTCGACCGTAAATGCTTGTCATTCAGCGTGGAGGTAGTGACGGAACCAAAGATATCTGAGGTGTTTCAGGCGGCAGATGGGTCTGGTACAGACGGAAGATGATAAATGGGTAGCTGCGCGACGTGTGATGCCGCCGTATGTTGCCGCTTACTGGCGAACACAGATACCCAACGCTGTTTCCAGTAGACAGGCACACACCACATTTACTGCTGCTTTTCGTCTTTTTGGTGACCTGTAAAATCAGCAGAAGACCTGAAACGTCTTTGTCCATTGCCAAAGACGTCCTAACCCTGCGTTTAGACAGCACTCGAAAGTTAAAGCCGCCCACTGAGTTATTTTTACACTTCGTCTGTGTGCGCCACCTGCTGGGCGGAAGATGCGACTCAGCAGGGTTCTTGTTTTCTTCTGTAGTGCTGTGGACAACTTGTTGTGTTGTTTGCTGTTGAAGGAGTGCCAGACCAGGAGGCTTCGGTTCACAGCGACCAGCAGCGTACGGTCACCCACTTCGCAAATATAGATTTGACGAAAACACGTATTTTTTGAAAATAAACAGCTTCGCGCGGGGAATTCCACCTCTGTGGTCGGTTGCTCGGGACGACGAGGCCAGTAAGTCGTCGAAACTAGTGCGAAGGATTCCCTGATGAAAAGTCATCCCAACTTTCTATTCGTGATCCTTTCCTTGACCTTAAAACAGCCTCGTGAAGCATCGAACGCCGGAACGTTTTTGCAAACAGCGCCATGAGCAGCAGGTGCGACTGCGAGACTTGTTTATTTTGGTCACCGCAGGCACCAGGCAGGATCTGGTGAGAAATGGAGTCGCTTCTATGCACATTCCAAAACAATAGTGATAATCTTGGAAGTATAAGCGACGCAGCGAGAGGAGGATGCCGTTTGCACAATCGGATTAATGGCGCGCGTGTTTACCGTTTGTTCGGCGACAAATCAGCGATTGCTGAAAAATCCTCGTCCGCTGTCGTGCCTGCCTTGCACGCCTGCTGCTTAAATCCCGTGTAAATGAACTGTTAGATGCGAAGAGCTTTGGAGAAGAGAAAGATGATATAACATTGCTAACTGCGCGCCTAAACACCATAAAGCCGGGGTGTACCGGGTAGGAGAAAGTGTCCCTGGGGAAGGAAGGGCACGCGACGGTCGGTGAAGCCGAGTGTTGCGGGAATATCGACCAGCGACGGCGAAACCTTGTTTGGAGCAGAAGTCGCACAACTTGCGGAATCTGAAAAATAGTCGAGGAACGGCTGACCTGTTGACCTTTTCCGGTGCGTTCTGCGAAAGAGCTTTGTACTCGGCGTCACATCAAAGTCGCTGCGCCAAGTATACTTGGCATGCAACCGCGTTATCGTCATCGTAACTCGCCCGTAACGCCTGCATTGAAGTACCAGCCCCTGATTTAAGCCAACTGCTTTTACCTGGCGCAGTGCGGAAGAAGGTGTCAGTGTTGGATTCCCGGTGTCGAGATGCATTTCAATAAAAAGGCCCGTCCCGTCTGTCGGCGAGTCGTCGGCTCAGCGCTAACGTTGTAGAAATCAGATCCGTCACTCAATCCATTACCTTGCGCCGCTTCGTGATAAAATTACTCTGAAGCGTTCCCAGATTAATCGCAGAATCATGATAAGGCTGACAGCTGAGGTTTCTTCAACTGATCAAAATTCTTGCGCCTCTTCTCCTGATTTGCTCAGTGCAGTGAAACCTTGGATTTTTTTCACTTTTGTTGTCACTCAATCCTTCGCAAGATTGGAGTGAATTGAGGTGAAAGTAACAGCTGTCTGAGTAAGGTTCACTCCGTGATGACTGGCTGCGATAACCTGATCACTGCAGAACGATTCACTGCTTCGGCGTTAGTCATGACATAATGACCGAGCCTATTACAGAGGTGATCGGCTGAATAGTTCGCGCGAGTGTGGTCCTCTGGGGTTGACACCAACTGTCCTTGCGATGCTGCTGATAAAAACAAGGGCGAACGCTCGCGCTTTGTCAAACGCACTCCCCCCTGTGTAGGTGTTATCTAAACTCGGATCGCTTGGGGAAGTGAAGCAATGCTACAATTTCTTTGTCTCTGTCGAGGATTACGGTTCATGCGCGGAATGCAGTTTCCCCGCATTGCTTAAAGTGCTGTGCCTTGTCCTGTTTACCGATATTTGTTGCTCAAACCCAACACCAGTTCGCCATTACTTGGCTTAGTTTGGAGTTATCGCGTATCTTGTTGTGCGAGACCTTCCATTCCGACGTAATGCGATCCGGCAAATGCGCGCCATTAACCTGGTTCTATGTTGTGGGTAATCGTCGAATTATACTCCGGATTACCGCGACTCGATGCCGAGAAGGTTGAAATATGTTCTTGACTCTCGGATGACTGATGCCGTGCGGTGATAAGTAAAGTTAAAGGAAAATGAAGTTTAGCAAAAGATCAAAGAAACGATTGGGATGATGCGCTGACCTTCAACAAGAGGTCACACTGTCGACCACTGATATCGCTGAAAAAAAACATGTTCTGGTCGAATTTTTTGTGCTCGCTGTTTATAAAAGCAAAGCATGTGGAGCACGTGCACACTTATCAGTAAAACGTACTTGTTTGAGAATTTTGTTTTTCATTGGTGAGTGTTTGATTCTCAGGTTATGTATTGCAACGAATTGAGCGAGGATGAGAAAAAACAGCTGAAGTCATTCAGTGAACAGCGCAAGCGAGACTTCATGGGATGCGGGAAGGTGCGGATCCTCCCCTTCAACAACCCAGGAATTCCCTGTTCCGAGGTGAAAGTCGTGGAATGCTGTTCGCCCATTCCCTGCTGCTGTTCTGGTGGCAGTGAAGTTCAAAGATCGTTTGTTTCACGTGTGTTTCTGTCAACAGTGCGGAGATCTAATGAAAGGCGGCGACATCGTGGTGGTGGCGGGTCGGGCCGAGTCAGGGGTGTGCTGGCACCCCAGGTGCTTCACCTGCTCTGAGTGCAAAGAGCTCCTCGTCGACCTCTTCTACTTTTACCAGGTGAAAATAAATTTTTTTAAATGTACAAACGGCTTTTCCTTGTGGCTCTAAGCTTGAGACAATCGAGATGTTCTCAAAGCAGCTTATCGTCGACTAAACACCATGTGTTCAATTGCAGGACGGTGTGCTGTACTGCGGACGCCACCACGCGGAGACATTAAAACCTCGATGTTCGGCGTGTGATGAGGTAAGAGAGTCGAAATCTGACTGTCGGTTCCCGAACTGTTTAATTTTCACTAAAATGTTACGGTTGGAGATGGAAGCAGTCGTTGCATGGTGCGGGCGTATGAACATTTTTAGTGGCCATCCTTTATCTTCTCCGCAAGCCCGACATGAAACGTCTTTCTCAAGCATATCATGTTTTGTCGCAGATCATCTTTTCTGATGAGTGCACTGAGGCGGAGGGCAGACACTGGCACATGAACCATTTCTGCTGTTTCGAGTGTGACCAAATCCTGGGAGGCCAGCAATACATCATGAGGGATGGGAAACCAAACTGCACTCAGTGCTTCGAGCGCCTGTACGCCGAATACTGTGACTCATGCGGGGAGCTTATAGGTGAGACCAGCGTGTAGTTGTTGCTGCACGCAGTCGTAGCGCACAGATCGCATCTTCCTGAGCGCAATGATAGAGTTAAGCGATGTTACCGGCTGCAACTGCTCGAAATTTCTCGTGTAAAGGAAACACGTTTCATTCAGCAGCTTTTCATTTACCAAGGGCGATTTGTTTTTGTGTGTACCAAGGTTTGGACGCCGGGCAGATGCAATACGAAGGCCAGCACTGGCACGCCTCGGACGAATGCTTCTGCTGCCACCGCTGCCGGAAGTCTCTTCTCGGAAAGCCTTTCCTCCCCAAGAGCGGTCGCGTGTTTTGCTCCAAGTCGTGCAGCCTCGGAGAAGATCCCGCACTTTCGGAATCCGATTCTCTGCACAGCGGGTCGACGCAGTACGAGACGCCGCGAACGCCCACGCTGCACAACGTGCGTCGCAGCCTCAACCTGGAAAACCTGTCGCACCACGAGACGTCGTGGGAGGAAGTGAAGGACCAGCAGATCGGCGATTTAAACGTTTTCGTTGACGACTGTACTCCGAAAGTGGTTCTAGCGAAATCATCGCGTTCCAGTCATCCTTACCTGACGTCACAGAGCGTTGTCGCTGCCGCGGACGACGCGTCGCCGATCGGGACGTCGTGCGTCAAACCGCCTCAAACTGAGACTGACGTTGCGGTGACGTCACCAACGAGCACCGTGTCCTCGAGAACGACCTCAAGGGACGGTGGGGCTTTCCCGCAGGGCCAGAACACGTACAACAGCGCTGAGAGCAGTGGCTACAACAGCAGCAGCACTTTGGACGTTGTTGAACACAAACAGAAAGACAAAAACAATTCGACCACGTTCCCCTCCGACAACTTGTATAGCGTCGGGCCCGTCTGTGGCACCGGTGACGTCATCATGGCCATCTTGCCGGAGGCCGAATCAGGCCACGTTGCTGCCACTGAGTTTGTCCCATATCAAGTTCCGCAGGTTCATAAACCCCCCAGTGGGATAAGTGGAGCCCGTAAGTTTTCCTTGGACGTTGAAGGGACAACTGATTGCTTGTCGAAGATGTCGTTGGTTCCATCTTCTCAACCGCCCCCTCCCCCGGTGAAGGTGGGGTCCAAGTTGGTCAACAAGGGAGGCCCAATACCTGCGCCCCGAGCGCGATACCCAACCACAAACATGAACGTAGTGGCGCCAAGTGGACCGTCGGACCTCGACCCCTGGCACCCGAAAACCCACTTTGACGCCTCGATGACCTCGATGAATGCAATGCGCCAAGGAAGTCCGGACAGACCTGGAATCCAACGGAGTGTGAGTGAAAGGAATTGCAACAAGAAAAGATGTCGGGAACCGACCAGCGCCTTCGGATTTCCCGGCGGGAAAATGAGCTTCGATGACAATGGTAAGCGAATTCGCGTTTGTTTGGCAGTGTTTTTTTTTAATGAAAGTGCAGTGATTTGCAAGACTGGCTTAAAGTTCCGTATACGTGTGGAACAAAATAACGTTTCAGTCGCTGCTCGAAGAGTTTTCCCGAAATTTGTGATTGTTTTTGTTCACAAACTTCGGAAGGAGAGGTTTTCAAGTCAGAAGTGACTGATGCAAAGATTTAACACGAAGCTCTAAACGATGTAGTTGTTGCCATGAAATTGAAACTAACGCTTGTTTTCAGACACGAGTGAAATGCACTTTTCTGATGCGAAGAAAAACAACCAACAGTTGAAAAGTATTTTGAAGAAAACTCGACCCCGTCCTCACCAACACTCGGATGGATCCGTGTGCGAGTCACTCGACCAACTCGACTCATCAAGTAAGTCTTCACCGAGTTATTGCCTGCACACATTTCACGCATGGACTCTTACTTTGTATGAGATTCTTACTATTTGTTTGAAACGAATTCTCTCAAAAGACATCGACGTCATTATCGAAAGTGTTGAATGCCAAGCACGCCGTGGCTGCCATGATAATATAACCCTGCAAATAAATATCTGCTTCAAGAAAAATGAAACACAACACATATTTCTTTTGATGTGGTCCTTCATTCTGCATAGATGATACTGTAGTATGTTCACACATGCAATTAAGGGTTTGAAAGCCTTCTCGCACCCCAAAATCAAAATTATTTCATTTCCAGCTGTGTTAATAGTTTTATCGAATGTTCCAGAACATGTGAACGGAGCTGAGTCGGACAATGAGGATGACGATGGCTCCGGGTTCTGCGACGCTCAAGCAGATTTTTCAAGTTTTCAACGAGGCCAGCGGTCCTCCTCCAGCGCTCGATACTCTGCCTCCTGCAGCGAAAGTTCTCCGAAGTTGAGGTAACTTTGCACTGAGTGGAAATCCAAAGTAGACACGATTGCCTCGTGGTGTCTTAATTTGCCGAACGTAGCGGGTGGCTGCAGCATATTGCACTGCTAGAGGCAGCAAACCAGCGCATGATTGTTTGGTTGTTTTTTTCGCTGAAATCCTTCATTTTCTGCAATCGGTTGAAAAAACTCTCTTGTCGTTTTTGGTTTGTTGCACTTTCGAAAACTTAAGATGCAACAAAGTTGGTTTTACAGTCGGCCGCATTTTTCAACACAAGCTCATTGCACTGTAATGACTCTGCAGACAATGAACGTCTGATGATTTCTTACTTCTTACTTTTCGTTGGCAACGATCTTGTTGCAGACCCAGCTAGAGTCCAGTGGTTCTTAACCTTTTTTCTACCACGCCAGTTTTCCGTAATTGTCCTTTGTTTCAATCCCCCCTTGACTTTAAATAAGCTGTAAAACAAATGTATCTATTGGTAAATTTATTGCTTTCCATGTTGTGGGGCGCGTAAAGGCTCGCGTCCCCCTGGAAATTTCTTGCCCCCCCCCCCTGTTAAGAACCACTGAGCTAGCTAGATAATAATTTGCATGGCGCCTGCACCGTTAGTTAAAGCGCATGTTTTTGCACCGCTAGATCGCAGCACCGAGCACCGCTTCCCGATCATGCTCTGCTTAGCCGAGCGTGCAGTGCAGTCAACCTTGACGAGATCAACAGCGCGATAATGCGCCGCGGTGGCAAAGCCCGGACCTGTAGCAAAACTAACTGGTCAGTGATTTGCACGAAGGTCATGCTTCTGTTTCTCTTGTAAACGAAATTGATGAGTTTTTTGGTTTTGCTTGAAGTGTTTGCGATGCGAGTATTTTTGATGAACACACAATGTGAGTTGCCTCGCTAACTCGAAGCATGTAAAAATCAAATTGTTGACATTGGTAACGATCCGGAATTCCTCAGTGATAAACATCACGGCGCGCCTTGCAGTTTGCGTTCCTCTTTTCGGAAAATGTCAGTGAAATGATCGTCCGCCATCTTTCCGACAGTTCGTCGAAGACTTGCAGCAAGAAGCTGAAACGAACGAGGTCGACAGACTTCGCCTTCGAACGATCCTCTGTCGCTTCATCCTCCAGAAGATCCAGGAGACAGCAGAGATTAATCTCGGAGGAGGATGAAGATGACGGATGGTGCTCCACGTGCACCTCGTCGAGCGATGACAGCGACTTCGAAAGATGGGACGCGTTTGGGTGAGGACCTCTTCTAAGTTATATCTGGCCTGCATTTTTGTTCATCGAGGAATGGTGATAATGCTTATATCTGCTAAATTGTATTCTTGACTGAAAAACTGCATCTGTCGGAAAGTTGACGATCGGAATAAATTGTGTTCAGATCAAGTCCAGCTCGGTCTCCTGCCTCCCCTGGACGTCGATGCTCGATGCCAGGGAGCGTTCGGGTCAATGTCATTCAACACCGACCCTCCCATCCCGTCCTCAGTGACATCAGCGAGTTTAACGCCGGATTCCTGACCCCGCATCCCTCCCAGACTCGGCCTGGAATGCCGAGGTGCTACTCGTCCGTGTCACACAACCGCTACAGGTAAACTTCTATCGGATTTGATTCTTTGCCACTGATTCATTTGCATCAGCGATGAAGGAAACTCCGATTTTTTAACATATGCTGTAAAATTAAAAACTAAAACTGTGTTATGTTCCTGAGCTCCATTTTGATGATGGCGAATGTCAGTTTTTGCGACAATCGACCAAATAAATAAACGTAGCAACTGTCCAAGAAACGAACAAAAGAAATGCTCAGTATGCCGCAACTACCACCTGCTTAGCTTGTTTTGTCAGCATTCGTGTCACCTGCGTTTGTTTCCATGAACCCAATGTTCAAATTCCCGGCATTCCTTGTTGCAGACGCCGACAAAAGAAGCATTGCATCATTCAATGAACTCTTAACCTGACAACTCCTGACCAAATGAACTGGGTCGAGAACTCTTGAAAATCGTCTCTTCAAAGTCAAGGGTGTTGCGACCGAGTTGCAGGAAACACACTCCTTGCAATCTGAACTTGCTATTGTTACGTCACTGTGGAACGTATGGGGCGCAAGAAGCGATCAGTGCTCATCCCTGTGGTACTCAAATGCAACTTATAGCGTAGTTTCGCGCATTGTTCATTCGATGAATCCCACCAGTATTGCGTAATATTTGGAATTTGCTACGACGATTTTGATCAACGACGCAATGAGAACGCCGCATCAACGATGAAAATGTTGAACGTTTTCGAAAACAGAACCAGCCATAAACTTATCGTAGACAATTCTTGATGCATGACGCTGAAAAGGAAGCAGAGACATAGATTTCCCAGCGTCAATCATTCTTAGGCATGTGGGATGTTATTGCATGTTACATTGCGAAACGTTGTGAATCGCTGTTCAGTTTAAGTTGCTGATGTATCTAAAGTAAGTTATATTCCGAATTCCAGCATCACTTTTCTGCCCATTCACCGACATCACTTGCATTTCTTCGCGTTTTATTTTCACTGCTTTGTTTCTTGTTTTTGTGTAAAAATCGATTCTCGTTTTTAGTCAAAAGTCTATTTGCGTGTCTTGTTTTGAGACTTTCATCGTCAGTCACGTGATGGGGATGGACCAATCAGGTCACCTGGCGTCATGCTTAAATAATAAACTTTTCAACAGTGATTGATTGGCTTCCGCAAGGCGCTGGATTTTGTGTCAGTGGAGAAACAGGAAGCCTGTTCAGGGTTTAACGTAAATTCAGCGGAAGGAAGATCGCGGCAAGCTGGAGACTCAACTGTTCTCTCATTGGCGTTCGAGTTGTTGAGGCAGAACATAGTTGAGTACGAGGCGGGTGTTTCTCATCAAACGGTCAGTGATCATGAAACATACAATCGCTGTCCTTTTCGTCACTGGATGACAGAACTGCTTTGTCTACAAAAAAATCATCACATCGGGTGACTTTACGTGAAATTAGTCTTTTGAAGCAGTTGCACAGACCTTGCACACAAACTGTCCCAGCAGGCAATTAATCCTCTTTCTCTGTGAGGCCAGGGGGGTTAAATATGACGAAAATTACTTCACAAAACCAGTACAAAGCAATTTGCTGCACGAATAGGATGAGGGTGGAATGGAAGTCGGTGGAAAAGCGGTGACGTAATGCAGAATCTGGGATTGTGCACTATAGAATATATTTTTTTGTGTGGCGTATGAAGTAGGTCTGGAGCCACTTGCTTATAACTAAAATATATTATATTCAGTAAATGATTTACAGTTCCACACTGATGCTGGTTGGTTTTGGTATCTTTTCAAGAGTCACAGAAACAAAACCCATCCATTTTCCGAAATACGTCACTCACTATGACGTATTCCAATGAATATCTAGTAAATGGCTTGAAAGGACAAACTTCAATTCTTGACATCATGCTGAGTGTTCCAGGAAAGTTGTCATCATTTGAGGCGTGTTTATCCGATGAACTACAAACTCTAGGCGTATGACTTTTTAAGCAGACATATTTTTTAGTGGAACATGATATGTTCGTAGAACTTAGACAGTGGAATTCAAACGTTTGTGGATTTTGTAAAGGATTTCACAAGATACTGTGGCCGCCCAGATCCTTTGGCCCTAGACAAACAACTTTTCCCTTTAAACTTTTTGTGCCGTTTCCAATTCTGTTCTTTTCCTTATGGAGTTGTCTCACAAACACCCGTTGTACAATCTTATTCAACTGCCTTCAAGCAGTCTCAAACACACATGACGCTTTGTATTGAAATGAACGCCATTTTTATATCTGAAAAGAAAACGCATAAAGCAAAAAATTTGGAGTTATTTCTACACATTCTGTTGAAGTTTGACATCATATAAAAATTGGTCAGGGGAATTTATGCCAGATTGGCAGAAAAATTGCATCATGATAAAAAGTTTTTGACGAACACAAAATGTTTTTGAGGAACACGTAGTAGATCACATCGAAATTAAAAACAAAGTTCAAGCAGTAAGGACACAACCAGCGTGCAATATTGCTTTTGCTTTCCATATCTTCGCATTACACCCAGGGGCGTAACTCGGTTAGATGGCGCCCGGGGCAAGAAGCAAGTTTGGCGCCCCCATGTTTGAAACTGAGGTCTTTGTGACATTGTAGGGACTTTTTAGCCCCCCCGCAGCCA
>JGI24158J21664_10000047_pt1 | contig 61410 bp, 37 predicted proteins | sample Ectturendosymbi3_FD_21664 | JGI IMG/M metagenome (IMG submission 21664) | reverse complement strand
TTGCTTGCAATTTTCAGGACTGAGGATGCGTAATTTTACGTGAAATCGATTTCCTATTAAAAATTTGCTGATCGATTCCTTGCTTACACCCATCGTGGAAATTACATACTTGAACATTGATAACCACTGTTGACGGCGGTAATCCTGTCAACGAGCACTGCTATGACGTTATCTCCAACAATTTGGGCTGGTGACGCCGAACCAGCTGCGAGAAACTTTCTGCTTCCCAGTTTTCCTGTTGTTGATCATGGAGTGTGGCTATACCCCGGGAAATAAGTCCTGACAAGTGGAATGTTTCAACGATCTAGTTATAAAAAACAGTGGAATCTTAAAAAACTTTAAATATTCTCCCTCGGGCACATGAAAGATTTACATCATGACTAACATACCTAAGATAGATTTGCACGCAGATTTCCTTGTCGTTCGCAGAACTCATTGTTGGATTCACTTCCGCATAAGATTCGGCAAACCGCGCAATGGTTTTTCAACGCGTCGTATCCACGTGACAGGATGTGTCAGCACACGCGCATGATCACCGTGTTGCAAAGGAAGTCGAACACCATAAACTTTTCTTGTGTGACTGATCAGGTTACAACGATGTTTTTCTCTTTATCATCGGTTTCTTTTTGAAACGTGCAGGGCTGTTTGGAGCAGACACAGGGCGGTCAATATCTTTAATCACCCATATTATCTTTCCATGAGTCTGATAGTGTGCAAAGCCCGGAAGTTTGGGGCTGCAGCAAACATCAGTTGAAGGCATTTCGGCAGGAGCTTCACAACCCAACGAAGTTGACTGAAAACCGTCCCGCGCTCTTCGTGTTGTTTCAGCAGAATGAGGAGGCCTGCAGTCACTTGTTCCGCGATTTCGATTTGGTATAGGAAACAGGATCTCTCGCCATTTACTGTACGTAGCAATCAAACAAAACTGATTGAGCACAATATTGAAGTCGTTCATGGCTGTCACAAGCACCAGCGGTACTCCAGGCCCAAACGACAGAGTGAATCCAACCATTACAATGTCGGTTACGATGCACATCGACGTCCAAATGACAGCTCGAGTAGCTGATCTTTGCATTCGAGAGCTGATGCATTTCCTGGCGTCCCTTTTATTAACGCTTGTCATGCACATCGAGTTTTTTGACGCCTTTATGCCATTCAAATTGTTGATAGTGATTTGTTGAAAAAGGTGTTGCTTTAATCTCTTAATCTTCTTTTTCGGATGACGTGGATCAGAATACACCCTTTCACAGTTCTGAAAATTAATCTCTTTATAAGGCTATTGCTCATAAGGTGTAGATACGGTGCTTAGACTTTTAAAGCAGTAGCCAATGTTGAAACCTTTAGGGAGCAGCAAAAGGTCCTTAAATCTTTTTCAGACGTTTTGTCACCCCAGCGACAACCCAAGTGTCTTTAAGGACAAAGTGGTACAGGTGCCCCAATCGTTTGAAGGTCATCATCATAACCTCTCAGCGTGAAGAAGTGAAGGAAATCGCTCTTAACTTCAGGGTTGGGGAGAACCTAAAAAGGTTTTGCCTTCTGGTTGCGGAAACGTGGTGACATTACCACAACATTCGAATTGGCTCCTGAATATTTTTCTTTGCTTTCGGCACTGATAAAAAGATGTTCTACACAGATTTTAGAGTCAGTGGCGTACCTGGGGTTTCCCGCGCCCGGCGAAAAGTGAGTTTGGGGCCCACATCCATCCCGTTCATGGCAGCATAGCTGCAAAGAGGGAGCTGGAAGCAAAGGGTCGTCCAAAGCTGTCTCGGACCCTGCATATACTTGCTTATATTTCCGCCTGAAAATTTCATGTGATTGTGATATCACAGAATTGACGTCTGTACCTTCGAATCTTGGAAATCATTAATTATCGTAGAGTTAAGAATCTAATCGTTTCACGTAAAGCTATTCCCACTTTGAAATTTTGGATCACGATTGAACAATCAACATGTTGTATTGCGACATTCCAAATTGTGGAAAATCAGTGCATTCGAATTGTAGCAACTAGTGAAAAAATATGCCAAAAGTAGACAAAAATTTCCCTGATCATCTACAAAAATCTACATGAATGTTTATGATAGAATTTTTGGGGCAAAAAAATCTTCTGACAACACAGCATAAAATGGCCAAAGTTTTAACTTGTTTTCTAAAACACGTTTTGTCGGCGCTTTTTGAAGATTCGGAATGCAGCGCACCCGCTTATTCCACTCTCTCATTGGGTCTGGGTCACAGTCATAGCTGGTGTGAGCTGTGTGGGGTTCTGGAGCATGCACTCTCAGAGTTTTGTGTTTCATAACGTTATAAAAGACCTACTGAGGCCAGACTCACAAATACATAAAAGAGGACAGACAGAGAAATGCACATGAAAAACTGACGGCAAATCGTTTTATATGAAACTATTGGACAAATATAAAATTCCAAAATCCTAAAATATTTATTGGGATATAATACCCTAAAAAACTTATAAAAAATAAAAAAAACACTGCACACTGCGATATTGTACTTTACTTGTAATTATGCAACTTCAGAGACAAAGGTTTCTTACCTTTGCTGCTGTAAATGTATCGATTATTTCGTCAAAAACTGATATAATTTAAAATGTGTTACATGCAATTACCTACAAAATATCTAAGGCCAGTGACGCTCCGTAAGAAGGTCTACTAGGTTAACAATTTTGTGATGTGAATTTCAGCAAGCATTTCCATGGAGGTGCTCATATTTCATAGGTCAAGACATGAAACTGAAAAGTTCACAGTTGTAACTAATACACTCAACGCTGTTGCAAAGTTACAATTAGTTTCTTGCAAAAGTAGTCAGCATTTATTTAAGTGTCTCGCAAAAAAGTAATCATAACTAGTTTGTCAAACCAACTAAAAATTTTTCCTAAACATCAGACTGTTTTCGTAACAACATACTGAAAGTTTAGTCGCTTCTCTGAATGTATGCTCAGTAGGATTGCCAAATGCTTGACAAATATATGGCAAGCGTTTGTCCAGATTATGGCAAATTGTTGACAAAAGAAATTTTGACATTGGCAATGTTATTGGGAATATTGATTTTTCGATAATTGATGTTTTTTGCAATTCATATTTTTTCCATGCTTTTCAATTTTCAAAGTTTGACAATTAAAAAAATATTTGCTTTAATAGCGATCAAGATGCCTACTCAGTTGGCAAAATATATCATTTGTTTAGATCAGTGGCTCTCAAACTCTCATGAGCCGTGGCCCCCTTCTAAGTTTAACTGGCGAATACTTAATATGTCGTGACATTTGGGTTATGCAATATCACGGCAAAGGGGGGGCGAGGGCCCCGTTTGAGAAACCCTGGTTTAGATCATGTAGTCTCTGATTCTTGGCTGCGAAATGATTCCTTTTGATTCATAGTTAAAAAATGGAAGTAATAATTCAGTTTAATAAGTAATTATTTACCGAATCAATGCTTTAAAGCACAGTAACAGCAAGTAAATTCTAAAATGAATACACAGTTAAGATCGGTAGTAAATGAAATATAACACTGCAATGATTACAGTCCCGTCGCCACGGGGGGCTTTGGTGGGCTTAGCCCACCCAAACAAAGCTCCAAGCCCCCCTAAATTGAAACGTGAAACACTATAAATAGGTGGAATTTTTGTTAATTTTTTATTGTCAAGCCCACCCCCCGAACAAACGCAAAGCCCCCCTATTGAGAACTTTCTGGTGACGGTTCTGAATGATTGCAGCAATTCTTCAAGCAATAGGCCTAATCATGTTCTGGTATATTATCTGGTGCCCTTGCAGAAAATCGCAGCGACTAATGTTGAGCTGTACTTTCTTTCTAAAGTTGAGTAGTTATTTCAAACATAATCCAAAATGGATGTTTTGTCAATACTGACAAGTAGTATTTCAAAAAATGGGAAACTTTTGGCATAAAACGATATTTCTGAAATGAAATGTATTTTTTGCAATATTTGGCACCACCTGGCAACGCTGGTGCTCAGTAGAAAACTGCATGCACTGTGATAACTGGTTTCCCATCCCATTGGGATGCAACAATAAACTGAAAACGAAGTCGGAAAGTTCGCATCTCTGGGTATCTGAAAGCACTGTGACGCATTGGTGAGTCTAACCACATGCGGGCGTTGATTGCTGTAGGACACAAGTGACACCTTAAACGTCACCAAGGTTTGTAACTGCTCGTTTTACAAACCTTGGTAATCCCATGAGATTTTGCAACTGGGTAGCAGCCGCTGGCATTCGACATTTTGTAATTATTACGTAACATTCTGACCTCCATTTGGGGCCCCCAAAATGCTGCGCCCGAAGGCAGATGTCCACTCTTAGTTGCGCCACTGATCGGAATGGGGTATTACTACGCGTGACAGTGTCCGTATATTATTTGTGTTTTTCAAACACAACCTAGTTTTCGGTCTACCTCGTGTTTCCCCGTGTTTACGTGTTTGCTGAGGCGCAGATAATTTCCAATTTGATCGGATACTATTACCACCTCTTGCTCAACCGTCAAAGCATGCATTGTACTTAAAAAAGTGCAACACACCATCTGGGCTAGTGCGGATAAACCTTGGTGCAACACAAGGTAGAACCCAGGATATGATCACATGTGCTGCTGTCAAATCGTAGGAAACAAATTGTTCACATAAAACCGAAGGCCTTTCATACCTTTAAACCCTTTTGTTATCTTAGTGTTCACATTTTAGGTAATTCATTGATCTGATGTAGTTTTAATCAAATTTGATCGAAGCAGAGATCTGTGTTTGGGGCACGGTTCCTTTTTTAGTACAATTTTTTGACGTTCGCAACCGAAAAAACATCACTTTACTAATTACACAGATACCCCTGTATAAATATGCAGTAGGTACCTTTACCGCTTGAAATCAACACACTAAAAATCCTAGAGTTTCTTTGTACCGCGCCAACATAATGAAACAGGTTAATTATTTTAGTTAATGATAAAGTTACCAGAGTTTCCGGTTTTCCAAGTACAGTGGCAGGTGTCCCGGCCAGTTTCTTATTTGTTCCAGAAAGCCAAACGGGGTGTAGTCAAGAAAAATGTACAAATGGTTTTGAGATAATTTTAGGTATGAATGTATAAAGGCTGTTCGAAAACGGGAAGATGCGATTCAGGGTAAAAACGAAAACCCCCTTCTCATCACTTTATTTTAGCAAAAGTTTTGGAAACTTTGCCGGATATCAGAGGAATGCACAAACGATGGTCTGGTTCACGATGCCCTTACACTGGGATGAACGTTATCTGAAAGAATTACAATCTAACTTGCAACGTCCCGGTGTGTGACAATATAGTTGTGGTCACCTTAGCTATTGGCAGATCTTCAAAACAACGGTAGCTTGTGCATACGCCCAAAATAGAAACGTTCCAAAGTATTGTGGGAAAAGCTGAGAATAACATGCATCCTTTAGGGCAGAGGTCCACAATCCTTTCGTTATTGCCGGCCGCATTAAGTTTATTTTTATGAATTACGGCTACCACTGAGTTCATGAAATTTTAATTTTTTGCATTGCTTCTATTCTGCTTCCACACACTGAGCCTAGCCTGGTTCCACGTCTGTTTGGCCGTTTTTCTACTACATATCCTCATGCAGTAGACCAGGGGTGGGGAACCTTAAGCCCGCGAGAATATTTGATACGGCCCGCATCAGAATTTTCTTTACCCAATTTAGAGTAAAAAATCGCGTCGAAACGAAGCTCCATGATAAGAACGTACTTAAGATAGTGTGTAATAAGAAACCTCTATCCATCGTAGTAAGATAAAGGTATAATTTTAGGATAAAATCAATTGTTATTTACTGCCCGCCAGCGATAATCCACAATTTATGCGGCCCGTGATAGTAAATAGGTTCCCTACCCCTGCAGTACACAAAGAGTATTTATTAATGCACGGCCACCAAAACTTATGCTTTAAATTACATGTGCATGGCCGCATATCGATACGGTCGTACGCCGCTTTCACGATCTATTTCAGCAAGCAATCCTTAAATTTCGTACCTGCTTTCCGGAATCCAAGCAGTCCACGCGAGAGTTCGCAGGAGACAGAGCTGGCACGCTCAGCGACAGGCCACACCCAACATCCGACAAGACCACGTCCAACTCACTACCATCTACAGCTCTTCCGCGATGACTGTTAGGACTTGATGACACTGTAGGATAATTTCGTTTTCTTTGTACATCCAAGTATCTTCGCAATAGAGGATAGAGAAAAAGGAAGAGCAAAGACGTCTGGAATGTCAATGTCAACGCCAAGTATAAAAACACCGGAAAAGCCTGGCTCGGCACTTTTACGTCATATATTCCTACACAACCCAAGTACTTTTCCCCTGTAAGATTGTCTGCGAGGTATTTCACTGGTGTCAAGTGGAATATGACAAGTATAGTCAGTAAGCCCATAATAACGATAGGCAAGTAGCGGCTGAAACGAATGACGTGCTTCCGATAAAGCAGGTGCTTCACGGATGGATTGTGATAAAACATCCACTGTCGCAACCACAGGAACCCGTAGACACATACCATGGTTGCACCGTACAGGCCGACTTCCGTTACGTCGTTGATGACTTCGCACGTAACGTTGGACCTCGCGTTCCACGCGTAAAAGAACTTGACCTGGTCGACTGCAAACTTAATCAAAGCAAACGCAGCGGCGCTGACTCCAAGCAAAAACATCCAAAATCGGTAAGCTCTTTCTCGACGATTGCGATAACGCGAGTTCACCCGTTGTAACGGCCTGTGGTCAGCAGATATTTGCCAGCGACTGTTGGTGGCCAGTCGCGACAATGTGCTGCCGAAGTTCGAATCGTTGAGTGTTGTGTTGCGAGGCTGACGGACTGGCCTCGATTCCCTCCACCAGTACAAGGACAGACAAACGATGATGTAGACGTCAAGTGCCGTGCAACAAGCGATGACCGCCTGACTGGCGTTCCAGGCTGTGACTCCGTGGTTGATGAAGCGACGTGCAGTTGAATCAAGGTTGTCAGTTTGATTAGACAGCTGTCGCGACATGGCCTCAAATTCGAACCATTCAAAATGTTTTTTGATGCACGACAAAATCGTGAAAACGCTAAAAGAAGTGCTCACCTGCACAAACGCAAGAAAACAAACACCAAATGTTTGCTACTCTGACACTGAGTAATTTGCTTTCTTGTCACACTAACTAAAATAGGCAAAAGGGTTATCAGTGGTATGTGTATATGCGTGTGTGAATGTATGCGTTTCTAGTGTGTATGTGTGAGTGTGGGTGTTTGTATGTGAGAGCATGTATCTACATTAACAACAGTTTCTCACAAGAGTGCCGCCCATTTTGACCAAGGGTAGTAACATGAAATTCAAGTCATAAAAATAAACATTTCAAAGTTTGTCAACAGCCTAAACAGGATGGCGCCAGTTAACATTTTTGCCGCCGTAATTTACGACTGTGTGCAAAAGTTGCCGTAAGCCGTATAACATTGATAATTAGATTTATAGCATCATTCTTCTCAAACACGTACCACGCTCATCCTGCCAATTAACGCGCTCTCACGTCAATTGTACGTTGCGTATGAACTTGCACATTTACTCTGAATTTCTTGGTAATCAGATGACACCAGTCAATCAGACTGACGATTGTTTTGCGTCGAAAATTATTTAATCTTCGACGGAGATGTTGAACAGCTTGATCTGGCTGTAATACACAGACCGTTGCATGCAAGCTAACAACACCATGCCCAGACGTATTCTGCAGTAGACACACTTTCATTTATCTCCTCTCCCAATGGCTCCCAATATGTATGGCATTTCCGTTAAACGTTGCCAATTGGAAGTTTTTCAGTTCGACTTAACCTCATTTTGATGATAGATTTACTTGTAATGTAAACATCTGCAAAAATGTAAGGCTTCTTCTTATCGAGAATCTAACTAAAAGGATGTCCATTGTTTTTTCTCTAAGCTTGGCAGTGATGCTCGTCATGCTAAATTATGGCTAATAAAAGGATATCACTGCGTGAGCTACTTTTCAACAAGCAGTTTTTAATCATAATTTTTCCATGTTTACATAAAGTCGATGAAGTGAACTTCGGATTTCGTTTTTACCGTTGAGCGTTTTTTTTACACCGCAACTTCTCAGTTAAAAGTTTTGAGAGCGGTTACGACAACTAAGTTCACTTTCATTTCAACGTGCAGACATTTAACATGAAATATTTCCGTGTAATTTGCGCACGATGCTTTGACCACGTCTGCATTAACATAATTTAATATGTACAGCACTTTGCATGCAGTTAAAATATTGTTTGCCCCGCTTGTGTATCCACTTGACTTGATAGGAAACAAAGTGGAGACAGTGCTTTTCAAGGAGGCTCGATCTTCTGCAAGCGTTTAATAGCGCATTTGTGCTTCGGACATGGTGGCAAATCAGGGCACTAAATGTTTACCACGGTCCCTGTCGTGTTCCCCTGTGGGAATAATTATATGCACCACTTTTGAATACATTTTCCTTCACTGAAAAAAAAACAACACAGAAAACAGTGCAGACCGGAACTTCGTGACGTAGACACACGGTAACAAGCAAACAAGTCATCAAAAGGCGTACAATTACATTTCGTCTGCCAGAACAATTCAGACTTGGAGCACTCCATAACAAATTTTGCACGTGTGTTTGAGACAAAATCTCGTGAATATGGAGTTGTGCGGTTTAACTTTTTCAGGAAACACTGTACCTTGTGAGATTGCCACCTTTCAATTTCACGGAGTGTTTTCGCCCAAAGAAAAATTAACTCTATACTGCGGTTCTCAAACTTTTTTGGCCCGTGGACCATTTTTAAAAAAAAAATCCGATAGTCCACTTTGCTATGTTGACACCTAATGAAAAACTCGTCGAAACTTTATTGTACACAGGCCAGTGAACGTTTTACCAAGGATTTGTGGAACTCTCCGTGGACCACTAGAAATTCCAGGTGGACCACCGGTGATCTCCAAATAAATATACATATGCAAATTTATTCACCCAAGCCAAACCTCAACTACAAAAATGCAGAGACCTGCAAATGTTGCTCCAACTAATATAAATTTTAGGGAGCAAAACAACGTGTTAAACTTTCATTTTTTCTATTCGTTTTTACTTCCATGATTCGCAGGCAGGGGTATTATGGCAGAAAAGGGACCAAAAACATCGTCCACACTGCCGCATAAAGAAAGTGATAGCACAAAACATTGCCTCTCCTTTTCAGGTGCAGTGATTGCCGCACGACTGCCCTTGCAGTAGACTCAATGCAAGGCCTCTGATACACAACTGTTCCCACAGTAACGCCTTCCCGTCGTACACCCTGACATCGCAAAATTTGCTGCGTAAATGGCGCAACCAGTCTGTCTAGTAGTATGATATGGGCAGTTACTACCAGAGTCGGATTTAGATGATGGGGCCTGGGGCCCAGGCGTGGTGGGAGACCCAATGCTCGAATACATAATCTTCAGATAAAGGATGATCGATGACGTCACTGGTATTTCTACGGATCATTTATATTTTTGACGCAACCTTTACGTCACGAACGTTAACTCAACTGTAGCAAAACTTTTTGATGCAACATGATATTTGACAATGATGAGCGATTCGTGAGTGTTGCAAAACCAGTCACCAGAAGGATTGCATCTTCTTTTTCTTGAAAAGTTGCTTAAAAAAATTTTTGAAAATATTTTTGGAAAAAGTTTCTGGGCGACCCAACGTTTTCATTATCTCCTCTAAAGGTCAGTCCTCGCTCAGCAATAAATTTTATTACAGAAACCAAACGTTGCAGGCAGAACGATTTTCAATATTTCTTCGAATTTTCAAGATTATCTCACAAGTGATTTACATCTAGGACTAAACGCAATCGTGGCATCAATATTTTCCATCAATTGCTCGTGGCTCCTCAGCAATCTGAGATTGCTGTTGACCGTGAGGTCTTTCCGTCCTGATGTTACTGTCCCCGCGACTCTCGCCAGAGGATAAATGGGCATTGAAAACAAATGAAAAACGACAGGTTCGCAGTCAATAAATGTATGCTAATGCTCAGCCTGCACATGCTTAGTGTCACTGAACACTCCACAAAAAAGTCTTAACATTGCTTCTGTGGAAGATGAGTTACTGCACGAAAGCATTGTATTAGGTAACTGCACAAAAGATCACTGTGCGTTGCCACAATCCACAAATGCTGCTGAACTAATCTAGCCTACGTAAAACCAAAACTGCAATCGTTTGATCACAATCCATAAATCTATTAAGAAAAAGAAACCAGCGGAGCGCTCTGACAGCACTATCAGTTTGAGCAACCATAACGCAGTTTTTGTCACGAACTGCTATTTCAACATCAAAATGGTTTGTGTTCATCTATGCAGTGAAGAAGAGGCGCACAACTTCCTCGTTTGCTAATCATACGGGTAGAAAAAAAATACTTCCATTGGCTTTGCTGATTCTGTGCAGTCAGGGAAAAATTTACCAACTTAATTTGACCCTATGCAGACCCAACTTCTGTGTATGATTTAGAAAAATATTTAGAACTGCATTGAATAAAACTGTTTAACTTGTGTATGTTTGAAAATAATAAAGTTTCGCGCTTGCAAGCGCACAGTAGATGACGTGATATGAGATTTTCCAATTTGAAAGACGATAGGTAATCTGATTTTTATATGCATGTTCTCTCTGTGGTAGTCTAGGTATCTTATATTTAATGTACAAAAGTGCTCCAAGTCTGTGCATGCATAAAGACATAAAAGCGATTTCACATAAAAACCTTTGAGGTACCGTCAAAGTTCACCCAATGTTTTCTAGAGAAAATCTGAAACTCAAATCATTGCCGTACGATTTAGGACTAAAGTTCACTTGACGAGAACTACGACATAATATTTGAGAAACTCATTACGCTGCTTGCGCCAGAGCTTCAGCGAAGCTTAAATATTTGCTTCAGAGTTTTGGAACCAAACCGCTTAAAAGTTTTCAGAGTCCAAACGCACAAGTCATTATTATAAAGTCAAATATTTAAGAATTCCGAAATGTCACTGCTGTCAGGTACGTAGATTAGTATTGTATAATGTAATGTCAGCTTTCAAGATTTGTAGGTTAGTACTGTCATTAGATGAAACAAATAATTTCAATCCAAGATATTGCATCTGTTTATCTATCGCGTCAATCCATGAAGCTTCCAAGTGGTTATCAAGTAAAATATGTTTAAATCTGAAGCACCGCTTCGAAACATCTCTAACTTATGCAAATGCAGCATGAACAAGTATCTTCAATATTTTTAAGATAGATTTTAAAAAAAATACAGTTAAGAGTTTCACTTCTAACCTATAGCAAACACTTGTCAAAGTCGCGCAGGCTATAACAGCTATATATGATGAGGTAACTTTCAGTTATCTCTTCGCACCCAGGTTAATCTGTAAGTTTTGTGCACGGGTCTTTTATGCATACAAGTGGCGAGGAAGAAGCCCCCTAAAGTTTTCAATCAATTCTCCAGTGGTGCTTTTCCATTCTCAAACAAAATCTTTCTCACGCTAAATATTATATTTTCATCGAACTGATCTTTTCCTATGTTTATTAAATACTGCAGAAATATTTGCAAAAATTTAACAAACACGGAACTGACACCGTAAATCAGAAGCTGCTGGGGCAGTCTTGAATGTTACATTAACAGGTGTTGGTGTGTCAAAATCGGCGCTGCTGGCTGGTTTGCTCGCGCTGAAATCTTTGGCCCAATAAGGCGGAAGCTAATGAGCAACGTTATGTGGCGTTAAGTGTGATTGTTTCACTTTGCATGAGGAAGCAGTAAGGTAGGCGTTTATTACTAATTTATGTTTTCTCCACACAGAAGGTGCAAAGTGATTTGCGTGGTAAAGGAAATGTGTCTAAAAAGGTGTTCTACTTCGTATAAGAGCAGGCCAGTAGCCGCGTATTTTTATAGTTGCTTAGCAAAGAAACGAACATTTTACTCCGATCAAACCATTTTTCTTCGGACTTCGCTTTTGCAATCTTGTTGACAACTTTCAAAATATGCATCGACCTGATCCAAGAATGTCGCCAATTTCTACAAAAATACATAACACGCCAAGAAACATCCATATTGCGTGGTAGTGACATCAAAATTTGTAAACGGCTTGAACGAAATTAACTTCACGTGAATAGCAGAACGAAAGCCTGGAAGCCGAAGAATTGTCCAGTTGTGGAATTTCTTCCACAAGACAATGGGACATAAGTGTTCAGAAGGTATTCTCCTTAAAGTTACGTGGACTGACGAAAGTAAATTGCATTCACAATCGACGTCACCTTTCGTAAATGTGAAAAAGTTATGAAAAAATCCATGTGGGATTTTCTTGATGGTGTAGAAATCTGGCATCTCACCAATTTGGCCCAGATTTATTTCTGCAACATTGCTTGGTTTATGAAGTTATTGTTTTATACGATAATTCTCCACCTCGTTCCAGCAGGGGTTATGAATTAAACATGCTTCGTTGTAAAATATATAAATTTGTACACTTCGGTAAGCTAGGGTCGCGTTCAATATTTCGTTTCATATCAACCGAAATTTTTCGCGTCTTCGGTGCTCATGTGTTTGTTTCTTTTGGGATTGTGTGCCAGCATTTATACTGGCCTTTGTACAGGAGACCAACTATTGCTGCCAGAGTGCGAAAACGATTTTCCTTCGGAAGGAGGTGCGGACAGCGAAACGAATTGGCAAGCGGCGGCTTACGCGTAGTTTACGAGGCTAACGTTATCGAGCATGAAGCTCAACAGCTTTCAAATGAAGGTAGTGCACTGAATTGCAAAAAAAGTCTAAACTCATAGGTCACGACATTAATAAATCATGCAAGCGAGAAGATCGAGCCCAGTGGCAACTCATGCGTGCGCGATCAGCTCCCTGAAAGGATTACCTGGCTTCGGTAATTGAGCCTATATACCAGGTCATAGAATGGTAAAAGTATGCTAAATGAGATTTTTCTCCAGCCCTGTCTGTTTTTCAAGCTTGTAGTAAAGCAAGACAACCTCACTGCTGGATTGAATTCTGCAATATTTCATGCGACTTAAGCAGTCTATAAAACTTTGTACAAGACAAGTAAGTTTTGTGTTAAGACTGTGCAAGGGCGGATCCAGGGAGGGGCGATCGCTCGCCCTATAACCAACGAAAGTAATTTTATTCAACATGATTTTGTACAATTCGCAAAACAGCATTCGCGATATAAGGCCATTTTGCCGTCCATTGTTTTGTCACAGCAGTGTTATGAAGTATACTTCATCTCTCTTACAGCAGTGAACCCGTGATAAGACTTCGCTACCACATATTACTGAAATCGTCCCCTTAAACTAGTGGCTGGATCCGCTCCTGTGACTGTGTGATTCCCTCGACGTTGAGATTAGCGCCTTTTCAAAAGCTAAATTTCTGCTGTCTTTTCTCGACCACGATGCTTTTTTCAGGTACAACGTCCTTTTTTATGTAAACGCAAAACATGCAGATACGTTGCTCCTTTTCGGTATCAATCTGATTATCTTTTGTAAATACGTTTTGATACATCTAAATGCCGAACTTTCAACTAGAAAAGCAGATTTATTACCGAGAATAATAATTTGTCTGCAAATCGTTTTCTTGCTGTCCGGACTGCTCTCTAAGTAACTTTGAAACAAACAGAAGAAACTCATTTTTTGATCATCTTTTTTTGAAACAGCTTATTTTTGTTTGTTAGTGTTTGACGGTGTGCATTGACACCAGTCATAACCACCAAGCACGTTGTTCAGCGTCCGCTCGCGTCTACACTACCGCGTACTAAAGCCTGTCACTTACTGTCATCGTTTGCTGACAATACACAGACATCTGGTGGTTGTTCTAAATTTCTAGCTATAACAAAGTCTTTGAAAGGTTTTGTGATTACCCTCAAACAGTAAAGGTCGATCCTGCGTTCGCTGCCGGCCGCGGCAGCTCATGAGAAACATTCTCCTCAGCTGTTGTCGCTATTTTGTCGAAGTCACGTGATTGTTCTAGAAGTCAGCGTGACTGATGAATACAGCCATACGTTTCGCCAATGTCGTTTGTGCACGTTGTTGGTCAGTTGTGCAACAAAATCTGCTCAAGATAGCTTATGATGTATATGACGTACAACTTGTTGAACAAAAACGGTCTTTGACAAAAAAAACGTGAAATACAAATCGCGTAGTACGAAGCTGTCAGGCACGTTTTGTAACAAAAGCAGTATGTGCAGTTCACTTTTTCCACCACATTCAGAATTTTGTGACTTCCACGGCTTGGAAGTGTAGACGTTGTTGCTTTTGTACGTAAACTCACTTAGCAAGTAGTGGGGTAAGCTAGTCTCATTACTACGTGTTATATAGGGCCGAGTGTTTTCTTTCAGCGTCCTACCTGAAATATAGACTATAAATCTCTTCTCCATTTTTCACCAGATTACTAACAGGGTTGATATTACCACGCAATCATGACGATTGTAACTGTAGTAACCTGATCAAGCAGGCAAATGACTCATACACTGGCGTACATGTTAGTGATTGACTGCAATGACCTTAGTTAAGTCGGGCGAGATAACAACTAATAAGTCTGTGCATCAATACAGTACTTATTCAAAACTATAAAATGCACAAAAAAGTCTTAGTTCACCGCGAAACAAAGATTATTTTCATTGAATGTACCTTTGGAATCGAATGTTTCTGAACTTCTTAAGCTGTTAATACAAGCTCATTTAGGCAAATAATGCTACGCATTTCACTTGACAATCTGTTCCCTTCGTAACAACGATGCAGAAGGTTGTTTGCTTAACTCTGTGTTCTTAGTACTTAGCAAAAATGATAAGTCACTGTCCAATGATCTTCTAGTAACATCTATGAAACTTTAACGAGCTTCATTAGCTTAAAGCCATGGGTAAAATGCACATAGCTACAGCTGAACGGTTTGGTTTATCCGTCTTAATGATTCTGCTTCTACAACTGCTACTTGAGTAAGAATGTAGTATGCGTCTGAAGCGCAATAACATCAGCTGATCTTTTTGAATCGCGGCAGTCAAACAGCTTAGTGAAAATCAGCTTTAAACTCTTTATTATAGGAGCCACGCTGACAACCTCTTTTGTGATGGATTTACAAAAAATCAAAAGCAAGTTTTGCAATATCGTTTTTAATTCTGAAGGTGCACCATCTTAAACGACTCTCTCTATAAAACACATGTCGTCCAAGAAAAAACTTCAGGCCAATTAAGTAACACGGCCGTTGTACTGACTTTTTCCACTTGGCAAACATTAACTTGCCTTGCCAGCATGGCAACAATTAAGAGACGACAATATTGCAAAATGCGTGATGCCCTGCGCTTTTATGGCCCAGACATACTATAAGCATGCAACACCAACATAACAAACTTTTTTAATTCTTTTGTTTCGAATTAATCTCCAAAACCGTTTTAAGTGATCTAAAGCAGTGTCGAGCTAGTGGTTATCTAATGACTTAAACCTGATAGCAGCACGTAGTCTTGACTGATTGTGATGAGGCAAGTTTTCCTGGTAGGGCTCAGTCTTAAAGAGCAGCTTTGGATTACAGTAGGTCCTTTGTGTCAAAAAGCATTTGAAAAAGCAAAGAGCAGTTATTTGGGCTTTCCTATTTCTATCAGCAGTTTTACGGGGAAGTTAATTAAAACTGAAACCTGTTGAGTAAGAAAACCGATTTGGCCATGGCCATACCGAACGAATAGGTTGCGTCAACCTTGGACAGTAATATAATCCAGTTCCATCTCACATTGAAATCCACGAAAGAACAATCTTTCCATTTCTGCGACTGTTTCTTAGTTTTGAAATGAATTTTTCGACACCATGACCGTGGTCTGACTAAATTTCATGCAGGATCCCAGCAACTACAGGTGTGTGTCGTCATACACATCTCTAGTTACCCAACTGTCTAAAACAACAACATAACTTATCATGCATTTGGGAAATATTGATTGCAGGCTGGACTACAGGATTTCTAGATTATCGTTTAAAATATTGCTGGTCGAAAAGTTATCTATTGTACATGTCAACCAAAAGAACTTGAACGGGAAATTAAGAAAAAAACTGGGGGGGGCAACCAGGGGACCAACCAAAAATATGGGGGCCATGGCCCACCCAGGCCCACCCTTAGAATCGCCACTGACTTGAGTCACACCTCAAATACATTTTAATAACGGAAATCACTGCACGGATAAACAGCGACATCCACCGAATGTTCTTTAGCAAGATTCAAAAGAGTTTGTCACGCATGAAAAAAAATTTACCAAAAATATGATAAATTACAGCTTGTGTTCTTTTATAGCAAAGGAAGTTTTCCAAAAATATTAGATATTGGGTCAGAACCACGGGGATTGAACGTTTCCTGGGCTGATTCACAAACATTGCCATGTAGAAATGTATGCTCTTTAAAATTTAAATTTAAGGCTTTTCGGTCTTAAAAGCCTGATGGAAGACTGCACATAGACCACAACGAAAGAGTAATACAATTTCATTCGTGGATTTACACAGTATCTAAGTATTTTTTTATATTCATGAAATGAACAAGTTGATTAATTTGATAAATAAACATATAATAAACAGGGGCGACTCCAGGTCAACAGCGTAACTCAGGCTCATCCCGCGACTTACGCTGACTGAATGCAACCGTTCGAGGCTTACGTCACTGAAATTCCCATTTGCTCTCATTCTGGCTGGCACTATCGTTGCTATGTGACGTTTTTACATAACAATAAATAAGAAGTTCTCGTCAGAACTCATTCACTGTTACGTAACGTACGTTACAGAGCAATGATAACGCGAGTTAGTCTTCTGCGTACGAGGCTCATTCGTATCAGCCCGAGTTGCTCCACAATTTTTCGTTCGTTTGAACTTATTCACAAATGGCTACTGTCCATTGGATTGGAATTCAAATTCAATGTTCTGTGCAAATCCATTGCTTCAAAAAACATTCAATTTGATATGAATTATATTTGAAAATATAGTTAATCGCAGAGGGCACCTGGGGATCTTAACTGATGAGGGTGAGCCCGCGTAGTGAGCGAGAGAACGTATGCGAGAGAATGCCTACTATGAAAAAAGACGAAAGCAGAGCGCAGTCGCCTGATTCCCCGAAAGCATACAGAAAACCTACTTCTTGTAACTGCCTACCAGTCTACTACGAATGATATTTTGTGATTCAGATCACCTGCAAAATGAACACGAAATGCCAGACATGAAACGAAAATATATGAACACTGATAAGGTCCAATGAAAAGAGCCCGAGTTAACAACCTTAGTTGGTGAAGTGGTTGGTGGCACAAATATACAAAACAAGCAAGCTCACGTTCTACATTATGTAAAGCGTAATCGACGACTCGGCCTGAGCCCGAGTCGCCACTGATAATAAATAAAAAAATTAGTAACAGCCTATTCATATATATTTTTGAGTACTTACAAACTTTTATTGACCCAACAGGAACGTTGCTCGAAAATTAACCAAATTGATTTTTCAATTGTATCAGCTCCAGGTAATTTTTCTCAAATCTACTGCAAATATTTACGCGAAGGTTTTTCTACCTTTTTCTTCGATCCATTCTGTTTAAATGCATGGCGTAGATAATAATACAATCGCACGAATTCCAGCTGTAATGCCCTCACTCACACTCGGGTTTACCTTATGCTACAGGAGGTTTTTCTAATGCCGAGGAGCGCATACGCGAAACATCTTACGGCTAAACCCAAACCAGACGCAGGCGTGTTTGTTTGGATCCCTACGACCTAGTCCCACCGCTTCGGATCACAAATTTGGGAAATGTCACACCGTGAACTCTTCGCAAACATCCCACCCCTGCCCCTTTCTCTAGAAATCAGGGACGCCGGAACGGGTGTGCATCATCGAACCACTGCCCCCCTGTCTTTTGAAATGGGGGGAAACGGAGGTACAGGTGCCCTTATATAACAGTATCATAAGTAATTTCATTATTTATAAAGATCGACTTGAAAAAAAATTATTGCAGCTATACGCGCCTGAGAGTGGGGGCATTTCCCCTGACCTTTCAACATGGGGGCAACGGGTGCGAGGTGTCTTTTTCATAACAGCATCATAGGTAATTTCATGGTATATCAAGATCGAATTGAAACAAATTTTTCTATAGTTTCTTTGATTATGTTTGAGGTCATCATTGTTGTTGAAAAGAAGCAAGCACATTGGTAACGATTTTTTTGATTTTTATAAGTTTCCATTGCCCTCCGCTGTTTAACTGCCCCCCCCCCGCCCTACTGCTGTTCCAGTGTCCTACTTGAGATAGCACTTGCTCAGTGATTCCCAAGAAACACGACCATAGATGAAGATCGAAAGAAAGGCTGATTTAAAAAGTGACAGCTTTGCGGCTTTTCAAATCTCCCGTTTTGTGACCACAGAGCGATAAATCTCATGCAGAACTGCGTTTTGTTCAGCTATCCGTGTATCGATCTTCCTGTTCCGTCTTACGTCACTCGTGAATACCACCCCAAGCCACCTGAAAATTCTCGAACTGCCTAAAGTGTATAGCCGCATACTTGCGACGTACACTGCTGCCTTGGGTTTCTGGAGAGACATAATACTTCGGTCTTTCTGGTGGTCGACTTGGTCGTACACAATAGAAAACCGACCAATTCACGTTGAAGGTCCTGTTGAGAAGATGCATGAAGTACCAAATCGTCAGCAAATACAAATCGGTTGACCTGCAGCTTCTGACAGTGACACCCTGGCAGGTCCGTAACCAGCTTGGGACACCAGGGGGGCGAAGAGTTTTCTGAGGAGGGCCCAAATTTTTTAAACTATGTCCAATAGTTTTAAACTATGTCCAACACATTTTTCTTGGGGGACGAAAATTTTCCTAGGGGGTTTCGCCCCACCTGCTCCCCCTAGTTACAGGCATGCACCCTGGTCGATTCGGCTGTGACTGTCTATGCCAGTGATTCTAAATCGCGGTTTCGAGAGCCGCATGCTGCTCCCAAGCACCCTTTGTGTGGCTCTCAGAGGGCTTTTCAATAATATCATAAAATGTGATTATTTCAAATTTTAGAATCCTAACTTTTAAATTCTGACGTTGAATTTTGTCGTTCGCGAATTTGAGCTCTGCGGCTGTGCGATGAAGTACTTTGTGGGAGGCATGCCTCGCACAATCATCAGGATTGCCAGATGATGACAAATTTGGCAAATATTACCAAATATTATTGTTTTCCAAAAGTTACATTTTTATGCCAAACTTTTGCTATATCTTGAAACACCAATTGCCAGTATAGACCAAGCAATCCATTTTGGATTATTTATCAAATGAATACCGAAACTTTAGACAGAAAATATAGCCCAGTGTTTCCAAACAAAGATGATCACCATCTGGTTTGCTGGATGGATATCCGGCAGGATAGTATGTTTTCAATCGGATACGGATATCCAAAAGTTCCTTTTAAGCTGAAGCCTGATACCGATAAGGATATCCGATCCGAAACGCTTTACTCGATATTTTGAGGATTCAGGCTTTGAAATAAAGTTTGGTCACTTTTAACCTCTTGAAGATAGTTGCACTTAATACTATTTGTACATTGCACAATCATTCATTTATCATAATCGGTAAGATCTTTTCAGCTTTTTGTTCCATGCCTCCTGGTCTATCTGTATCTATGCATTATTAATGACACTTTTGGATAGCTTTCGGATACGGATAGCACGATTTGAACGAAAACGGGATTCAGATCAGGTGCAGATATCAGTTTTTAAAAACAGGACAGGATCGGGTAGTAAAAAACACTATCCGATCACCTCCGTTGCCAACCTTGCGGATTTCCCGCGAATTTGGGCTTGTTTTTTCTCAACTCACGGGTTTTTGAACACTTCCGGATTGCTTGATTTTGGCCTTATTTTATTTGTACTTTGCTTGTTATTGGGCATGTGAAAATTTGTGCCTGTTTTGCTACGGCCGGGATGAAAATCGGGTATCCTCCAGTTTTTGTTCAATCATTTCGGGGCATCTTCTTCCAAAGCACATCTTCTTCCAAAACGCATACACCTTTCCAAAAGGCTGAGGAGAGAGATGCACTTGTAGTTAGCACATTCTCTCCTGTTTCCATTTTTGTGTTTGGGAACTATCACCCTAGTTTGCAAATATTTCAGTCCTCCACAAAACACCAAGCCACTTGAAACACAGGAGTCACCTAAGGAATGCCATCTCGATTCAACGTTTTGAGCACTTAAGGTCGGGTTTCTTCACAGCCTGCAACCTTCCTAGCCTTACGTATTTTATATCTAGGACCTCGGTTGCAGTGATGGTATTTTCCTCCCCCAAATGTAGCTCCAGTACGTCCATGGTGTGACAGTGATTGGGTTTAAAAGATCTTTGAAATACTCTCTCCATCTGCCAAGTATGTCCTCCTCATTGCTGACTAAGACAAAATTTGGGGCTTTGATGGATATAGCAGTAAGAGATGTTTTCCAATGGCTTGCCAGAACATTTTGTTGGCTTGCCAATAACTGGAATCCAGTCTATACCCGACATGAGCGCTGTGGACGTCCGCACCTCAGCGTATTGCGAATGCAAAGACGATTCCGGTTTTCTCTGAAGCCATGACTTGTAGGCTACTTTCTTCACCTGTAGTAGCGCATTTAAATACGAAAAGAAAAATATAACCGATGTTTTGGTGAATCAACCACCTATTGATTGTCTTTTCGCAATAAGGCAAATGTCAAAGTTGTATACCACTCCCTTTTCGAACAAAATATTCCCCGTGACAAGAATCTGCATACAAAGAGTGTTATTATGATCTTCAGTCAGTTCTTTCAAAATCAGCAGATGAAAGACAAACCACAATGACACGACAGAATACAGCATTTACGAAAACAACACATCCGATCTCTTTATGCTGGACTGTAGGAGGCATAGGAAATTCGAAAATTCTGATTAATCAATTCCTGTCAACCCCACTCAACTTGTGTTAATTCTCGTGAATGGTTTTCGATAGAACACGTTACCTAATGGAAAGAAAATCAATAACCATACCTTCGCTCTTAATTTCTACGGCAACGTAGCTGGGGGATTGACTATTTTGGAACACTGAAGGTTTGTTCAGTTGCCTGTCCTACATACTTACATCAGATAAAACGTTCAATTGCAGTTGATTGCGTAGCGTCAAGTCATTTCCGGACAGTGTTGCAACCACCTTCGAAATATTTTACGGTAGTTTACATGTCCTACATTTTCAGTCCAACTTTCCGTTTGTGCTGAGATTAAAATCTTTGGCCAACATTGCAACCAGATGCATAAAAATGTCGTAGCTATAACAGGATTATCAAGAGGTGACACTCATGTTTTGCTCCATTTCTGTGGATTTGTAATAGCGATGAGCAAAGCCATGGTACAGAATAAGCAAGTCGTAATGGCAAATTCAATGAGAGAGAGACTGCATAAAAATTCAGCACTTCCAATAGGCACCATAGAAAAGCGAATGTTCCTCGAATAAAAGAAGGCTATTATAAGTGCAGAAACGTAAATCATTTACTGAAGTACAGCGCATATTTATTTTCTTACCGTATGTACTCGCATATAAGCCGATCTCGCGTATAAACCGACCCTTAAAAACTGCCCCCAAATGAGCAATTTTGCAAAACCTCGCATATAAGCCGACCCCCAAAATACCATGGTGTGTTGTTTGGGCTAATATCAAAAGAGTATCAATATGCAATGCACTGTGCTCAATCAGATGTGATTATGTTGCATTTTATTTGAGGTACAGTTAAAATTAATATTAAAATTGACTGGTAGTTTGTCGGAATTAACTTCATTTAGTGCAGTCTCAATTTTGTGGCTGTACGTATGACTGAATGGTAATATCGGTGATATTGCGTGATCTGAGAAGTGGCGTCATGTGAATTCGTTTGTGTGAGATCAGATTTATGCGCGTATAAGCCGACCCCCTAATTTGGTAAATTTGTTTTGAGTTTTAAAGTCGGCTTATATGCGAGGATATACGGTAAGTAAATCTTTATTTCTTTTATTCTGATTTTAGAAAAAGAATGAACTGGTTGCAACCAACTGAAACTGTGTAAGATGCTGCCAAGTCCTTCGCATTGAAGTAGTGCTCTACGTGGAGTTTTGTGGTATCCAATCCACATTTGCAAATGTTGGAAGTATTGTTGTGTACGTATAAGCTTCCTAAAAATGTCCAGAAAAATAGAACGTGAAAATCTATTTCCAAGCGAATGTTTCACCGCTACAAAAACCGTAAACCAAATCATTGTCAACATAGTCATGACAGGAGGTAAGTTTGTCTCCCTGCCGTTCTACCACAAACAGACGATAGAGGAATTTGCAAATTGGCTAAACTAACTCAAAAACTTGGAAAGTTTGCAACATAAAAGCACTTTTCCCAAGAAGTCTGTAAGTGGAAATTATACACACAACTGAAATCAGCCCAATTCCTAACAGAAGCCATACTCAACATCGACTTTCTGGCCCTTACGTAAATCGATTAAATGAAGACTTCACGCTAATAAATTTAATTAAAATCTGTTCAACTCATTAAATTTCTCAAGAACTCTCGAGCAACGCAACCTCTACCCTGACCTAAGCTTAGCTTCAGTCGCAAGAACAAGGTGGGGTGCCAGCATCAAGCAAATTGTCTTTCCAGCTTCCTGGTCAGTTTGAATGTGTGTCATGAGGTCAGCAATTAAAAGATCTAGGTTTGCTGCAAGCTTTCGAAGAATCAGCCGACTGGGCTCTGCTTTCATGAATTTGCGATGATTTACACTCGCAGGTACCTGTTTGTAGGAAGTAGTCTTCACAAACACGACAAAGTCTAACTAAAATCAGCAAGCGATGTCACGTAACTGTACACATCCTTAGTCCTGAAACGACAATGTTTAAGATTTGGTACCATAAGGTTTTAGGTTAAGATTACATACACGAAGATTTCGTAGCAATTGACTTGTGAGCAATTGGTAGTGCATTCTATGCCGCCCTACCTCTCAATTGCCACCTGCTTTCGCAAGGCAGGGTAAGTCTATAACCTTGAATTTGCATTCTGCTTAGCCTCAGGCAACCGGTGAGTAGCCATAGGAGCAGGTAGACAGTAAGATATTGGCAGAGAAAAAGGTAAGATTATAAAAACTGCGGCCTGCGATTGTGAAGCAACGGAAGGTAAAGTGTGGGGAGTGAGATCGGGATGCAATAAGAGGATAAGATGTCATTACCACAGCTTTCGTCTAAGTGTACACAACAAATGCTGCCTGCCTTAAAATTATTGGGAGTTTCTAACCAAAAAAACTGAGAAACAAAAAAGCCAAACAGCCAAAAAAACGTTTAAAGTATATCGAGATTCCAAAGCTCTTTATACCTCTCGGTAGAAGCTTCGCGTACCACAAATTTTGCTTTCATAAAAAACAAAATAGATTTGGAGTGTTGTTCTTGGCGCTAGGGAAGCGAACTAGGTAAGTCGACACGTATCTTTCCCAGGGAATTTGTGCTTCTATTGCTCAGCTTGGGAAAAAGCACAAGGAGTAAAACCCTCTCCCACTCCAATACGCTTCCCAAGCAGTGTGTCATGGTAAGTGAAATCCACCCCAAATCGTGATACTGCAGAAGTGTGTCATATTATTAAGGGAGACACCTTCAGTTTTTCAAAACACCTTCAGTCCAGTAGTGACAATCAGCAAAGAGTTTTTCTGTAAATCCCAAAATACTATTACTTTTTTGTAATATCTCGTTGGCTTGATTTTTACACAGAAACTATTCACCAGATGATATAGAGGCAAATCCATGAAACTAAATTTTGCAAACCGCGTTATGCTTCAAACTATTTTCCCCAAAGCTCAATTCTAAGTTCAGCAGCAAGAATACAGCCTGTTTGCTGAAAGCCAATTTTCAAAATTATTTTTTGCAGACACTAACCTGCAAAGCACTAAGGGCTGCCGGCATAAAAGCATTCAGTTTTATACTCTTCTCTTTGATTTACACTTTGCATCTGCGCAAGCATTGACCATTTGAATGGCTGCTACAGTAACTACAACAATACACATTCGTTGGACTGCCATTTTCTCGAAGAAGCCTGGAAATTTCTTTTTACCGAACACTCGTCACAGATTTGAAGAGAAACGCATAATAACAGTAATGTGTGGTTTGCAAGCTTAGAAATGGGATGCGAAAATGCGGAAGCTATCCACCTGGTAGCTGCGTTTCAGACAGGGCTGTTAGCTTAGCAGAGTGGGAAAAACGAACAGCCATAAAAATTGGAATTAGCAGATCAATCAAAAATCTGGCCATCATGTAAACCGCCACAATGAAATTCAGCGGCGAAACGACAGAGAGTAACGAGTACAGGTGAAACTAGTGAAGACTTCGCATTGCTTCACTTCCAGCATATGATCGCACCACAGAACACTTTAAGAGTCAACAGAAAAAAAGGTGATAAAAATATACTAAACACCAACACTTACAAGGGAAAATTTGCACCATTTTAACATTCGGCAAAGTGCGTCTGGGTAAAATTACAAACGTTACCAAAAACTATGAGACTTTAACATACTTAGTAAGAAAAAACAATTTTCCGCTGGTTCCAGTTTGTAGATAAGCGCGATAATGGACTCTTTTGTATTCAATCGTTCCACGTCCATGCGACATGGACTGCTAAAAAAATATCCTGACGGAATAACGCGTGAGTCGACTAGACCATTATGAAAGCCCCGCTTTTCTCATGCAGCAAGGTTTTACAAGACCTTCCACAGGCATCCACGCTGATGCACTATTCGGTCAACAACAGTAGCTGACCACACATGTTGCTCACTTGCGCCTTCAGTTTGTGGCCTGATCAAAGTTTTTTGCTTTCGAGTATCCAGATCTTCGTCTTCGCAAGCAAGGACGCTGCCGCCTTGGCGTTTCGTTGCTTGATTGTCGGTGCTTCTGTTCGGAGAACAACCAGGGACGACGAGCGTTTGTTCTGTCGCTGAACGTAACTTAGCGGCAAAATCGAGTCCGAGTGCGGCTGTAGGTCGGAGTCTGTGTTATGAATCAGCTCGAGTGGTAGCGACTGTGTGTTTTGCATTTCTTCATCTTGGCGTTTGTGCTGTATTTCCATCATTGCTATCAGCACGTTCGGAACCGTTTCAGTGGGGGCGCTGCCATGCTTTTTAGGTTCGCTGTGACGACGACCAGAACTTACAGCGCTCTTTTCCATGTTGTTCGTGTAGTTCTCAGTAGATAGCACGCGTCGTAGTTGTCTGCCTGCGCCACTGGTGACTTCACTAACAGTTATATTCTCATTACCGGATCTACTGCAACAGGCGCAGCGTTGTCCCATGCCACCACATAATTTCGAAAACTTATCAGTGTACAGCCAGGGGAAAAGCATAATGCGCCAACGGCGGAATGTTACAATGATGCAGATGAGATTGATGATCAAGTTCAAGTCGTACATGGCCAGGGGTGCGAACGGGGCGTCTGGGTAATCTGCATAAACCTTTATTACGAGAAGCGCTATTGCGATATCAGACACAATGCACAAGCCAGCCAAAAGAAAGGAGCGATGAATCAGAGCGAGGAGTCCTACGCTTCCACTCCTCAAGTGCTTCGTTCTCACAGCGCGAAGCTTGTTATCCATGATTGGATAGAGAAATAGCGCAAGAAACGATGTCTGAAAAAAAGCATAACTCCAAGTAAATGACAAACTGCAGTTAACAGCTCACATTGAGAGCTGAAACGCCATATTATTCACGCTTCTGCACTGCACAAATACTATTTTCATGCTTTTTCTGTATAGGGATTTTGTTTCTTGTCAGTTTTAGCTGTGCAGTGAGACATCGCAATACTCGAAGGTTGGCCTTGAGCACGGTCTTTTTATGGAGCATGATTGATAACATATTTTTTCATCGAACATTGAATTTTTTTTCCTAGTCAGAAAATTCCAAAATGCGTTTCTTGTTGTCGTCACAATTACAAATCGCTCGTGCCACATGTTTCATCTCCCTGCGCGATAGATCAAGCTGTCTCCGTGCGCAATGTTATTGAAACATTTGTGAAACCACGCGCGACACGAATGCTTGTTTTTACGGCAGCCGTGCTGCATCGAGCAGGACAGTGAAGTCCGCAAAAGCGCAAATTTTTCACTCTTAAAACCGAGGGAAAACTCGCAACTGAAAAATTTAATAACCTCTGACCAAGGCGATACTGACTTTAAAAGTTGCAGACGTATAATGCTAAACTAAGTCACAGGTGTTTACAGTTGCAGCAAAAGTAATGTTCCACTAGTGAAAGTAGTGGAAGTCCTTAAAGCACCACCATCTTTTGTCAAGGGCAGTTTGCTATGATGTACGCTTAAACTTACGCAATTCAACAACCGACATACAGGTTTGCAAAAAAACATTCCTGGGTAGTAGTCTAATCAACATCAACAACCTATGTGACAAGTGTCAGCAAATGTCTTCTCTTGTCCGGATTTAATTTTTTGGCTAAGGTCTTAAGGTCTTGATAAGCTCAGGTACAGACTGCTTTTTTCTAAGACAGGTGTAAGGTAAAAAAGCACTGTAGTATCTAATCATGTCATATTCTAAATGTCTCTTAGCAGGCCGTTGATTATTGTGGAACAGTTGCGTGCGAACAGGACGTGCAAGACGATATTCCTCAACATCCGCTTTGAAAGCTCGTGTTTCACGCCTGGTGTTTGAGTTTGTTTAAGGTAAGCGAAATCGAAACGCAGCCAGTTGATAAATGCCTTGAAAAAAATTTACCACAGGTTATGCAACACACAAGTGTACCTGAATTCCACCACCGACCAGACCTGCAATTGTGTTCACTTGCACGCCCTGCTGCATTGTGCCAGTGCCTGTTGTGGTCGAGGTACTTGTATATTCGACAGCAGCTTTCCCAAGTGACCAATGACACACGCGACCGCTGGCGCTGTTTCCCGTGTCCACCACAAACAGAACCATTGAAACGACAGTGGTAACGATGAAACAGCCAAGCGCTGCCCAGCTGAGAAAACGCACAGGCTTGCTGAAAAGATGCTTCAGAGCTCGATTTGAGTAGAAAATGCGCTGTAAATAAAATTAGTTATTAGCCAGTGCAAGCAATGATGGTTTGACCCTGTTCAGGAATAGCCACAGGCATCTTTAGTGAGACAGCAAATGCCGACAATGCTTACATTACCACAGCCTGACGAACAATGCACCTGTGTGATAGGAGAAAACCTGGACATTGCTGTCACGTCTTCGGCAGCACATGTAATCGAACGTGGCGCAATTGTTATACCGCAGTATGAAAGGAAAATCAAAGCGCTTTATTTGCAACTTCGCGCTGAGTTCTTGCAGCAATAATAATTGTTTAAATTGTTGAAGATTCTGTAAACTTACCCGGTGCTGTTAGCGCACATTGTAGCCTACAGCACACTAGTTGTAGGCTACGCCCGGTACTTTTATGAATTAGTGACGTTATCAGACTGTGTTTTCTGGTTCTGCAGTTGTTTGTGGAGTAGATAGCTGTTTTTCAGTGTAACAATAACAGATCAAACGTATTTGAGGATAATTCTTTGTGTAATTCAACTAGTCTAACAACATTAGTCGAATGTTCAAAATCCATGAAACCAAAATGTGAGGGATTACAGTTTAAGACCAAGATGTGCCGACTTAACGATGCAAGTTAACTTAGGTAGAACGATCTAGTCCAGTGCTTTCGACATTGTACTTTTTTTAGAAGATTCTGAAGATTTTTGGAGGGTCACGAGCAGGCCCGTAACCAGCTCGGAACACCAGGTGGGGCGAAAGAGTTTTCTGAGAGGGGCCCAAATTTTTGAACTATGTCCAATAGTTTTGAATTATGTCCAACACATTTGTTCAGGGGGACGAAAAAAATTTTAGGGGGGCTTCGCCGCCCCTGCTTACGGGCCTGGTCGCGAGTAGATATTTTATGTACACAGCTGTATTGCATTTGCTCTCTTCGAGTTTTAGATGTTTTTTGGGGTTGTACTCAGTGGCGTAACTGACGGGAGGTAGGCGTGCAATCCTCCCCCTGATAAGCTAAACGTAAAAACTGGGTCCTCTTTTGTTGACATTTTGATATTTAGTATTCTTTTGGCTTTCAGTAGGTTGTTGTTTGTTTGCCACAACATTCCGATTAACTATCATATTTAACTTTTTTCTGAGTGTTGTCTAGCGGCCCCCTACGGTGGCGAGTGGGCTTCCTTCAGCACAATTTTGCCTCCCTGCCTTAAACCACCAGTTACGCCACTGGTTATTTTGCTACACTGGTTCGCCGTACCAAAAAGGTTTAAAACCACTGATCCAGTTCAGTGGGCAAGCCTATTTTTGCTGTTATTGCCCGCTAACACTTTCGCGCGTCTTTGCTGTGCTTAAAGTTAAATTGTTTCTTTCCCGGCTTTTTTCGAACCTTTCTCACGTTTGGCAACGAGAACGACTGTTGAAAAAGGGCCCCGCCCAAGATTTTGGTGAATTTACGTATGTTCCAAGCGTTTTGCCCATCCTTCCCACTTGGTGCAGTTCACTGCCATTGCTTTTCACGGCATTAGTTTGTTTCGGCGTGGAGCCTTTTTTGGGCCTCGAGCCAATTCAGGCGTACATGCGGTATTTTCATGAAACCTTCAAGAACCATCGATTTTGGCTTTGTGGGCCATGGTTTGCATAACATTTCCTCAGTCTTTCCATTTATACAGCGCACTCCTGATGAGAATCACAAACTGGGCATTAACAGAACTTCAACAAGAAGATTTTGTTGACGTTTTATGTCGCGAAACGTTTTGCGTAACTTTTTACTGCCGGATCTTACCTGTCGTACCCAAAGGAAAAGATAGACTGGGTGAATTGCGATGAAATACATGGCGATGCTGACATTCAGTATGACGGAACAACGAGATGCAGCAAGATAGCCAGTGAAAAGTAGAGCTTGATTGTTGGCGAATCGCAGCAAAGCGAATAAAATTCCGATCAAACACAAATTTTCCAGCCATCGACCGCCTTTTCGGTGTCTTGACACTGTGCAGAGATATAAACCATGATCCAGGGTCAGATTAACCATCAGGCAAACAGGGCACATTTTTTAGGGCTAGTCAAAACTACAGACCACAAAAAATACGGAGTATTGTATCATGTTACTTAAAGTTATTAGTTCAGAATTTTCTTGCAAATAAATAATTGCTATAATTTTTGTGGCTGTCACCATTTAGGAACGTTGATTAGAAATTCTTTAATTTATGCACCTTTGCAAATCTTTCGTTTAATTTAGGTGTTACATAGTTATTTGGAGGTCATTTGCTTATATTTCGCTACTATTTCATTGGTGCCTTAGTCTACCGAATTCAAATACTAAGTTTCATGTTCATAATTAGTGTTGATGACGTTGCAATATTTTTGAGAGTAATGTTTACGTTTTCCTTCGGCAACGCGCCTTTCATTTCGCGTGCATTTCCAAACACAGAAGTAGCACTCTTAATTTGCCTATCTCTTACGGCTTCAAACTGCTCAGACGAATGGCCTTTTTCGCAACAGAAATAAATTAAAAATATTAAACGATCAACGATTTGTCAACAACGCCTTGGTGCACCGGCACTTCTGTGCGTTGAGAATGATCTGCAGTAAGTCTCCACAAGGACGATGCAGACGGATCAATTCTACTTGCTTAGCAAAGTTGACTTCAACAAACTACCTGAAGAATTAGCAGTGACAGAAGCGCGCAAAGCTGTTGTCTAACACACCCTGTGATTTCCAACATTTTCGAATGCAGTACACTTTAAATCGTCAGTATTCGGCAGCACACTCAAACTGAACTAGATATGTAACTAAAGCATAAGGAATATGAAACACGCATACTGGTTTGATTTATCTCGATACTCATTTGTGCGACCCGCCTAACATCGTCTCGCTGTACAGATGTTGCGCAGCACTGGTTTGACCATAAGGATATTGCTAGAATTTTGTGTATGATTGCCGTGGTCATCTGCCCGAAAAAGGTGGTTGTTATTAATTTTCCGCAATACATGTCTGTTGTTAAGTTTTGCTTTTTTCATTTTGTCAGCGACAGCGTTCCTCTGAGACTTGTGCCCTGGGGCTGGTGTCCACTTGCTTTTGCCGTTGTGAGAATCATACTAAGCTTGCATTTACTCATCGGAGGCGGGGTGGGTGCAGGGGTGACTGCCAAGTGTTTTGGTTTCGGACAAAAATTATTTCTAAATTAGGAAACTTTTTTGTACAGAAAATGTCATGTTTTTTAAAGAAATGTTTCGGTCAATTTACTATTTTTCTCGTACGATCAGATCTAGATGTGTCTTTTTATGGGTCAAATTGCAGTTAAGTGACACGTTTATATATATTTGCTTTATGCACAGGTATTATTTAAAGAATAGTTCTAAAAGCAGTTGAAAAGCAATTATTAAGTATTCAGAGCAACAAATGTGAAACACGCACAAGAAAAAATTGCCAAACTTAAAAATTTCAGTTAGCTAACGCCCAAATTGAATACCGCAAAAAATTGCTTGAGAAGAAGCCTCACTCGATTTGACCAAATACCCGTATTTCGGGCGAATTCCAAAATGTGCCTTAGGCCAACCAAGGCTTAATTTGGCACTGTTGCGGTCATGTGCTAAGTCAGTGGTTCTCTAAGTGGTGGTAAATTACCCATCAGGGGCAACATGCGGTTCTCCGGGGGTAACGCGGAACCAAAGCCACAATGTTGTTCTGTATTATGAGCGATCACTGCGAAATCTTGAGGGTAATAAGACATAATTGCTACCTTGATTTGGGTAACGGCTTGAACAAGTTTGGCAACTACTGTGCTTAAGTGGCAGCAAGTCAATGTTACATACGCGCTGGAATTCTTTCTGACAAATCATTTATTTCAGTGTTGGAACTTCTCACTGCATTTGACGCCAAAGGGTTAGTCGTAAATTTAAACTGAAGCAGGATTGTAATCAAGATGCTGTTTTACTCTCAGACTTGATTGTGAATGCTTGCAGCTTCAATTTAAAAGTCTGTTGCAATTGAACGACGCAGATTTGTGGTGTGTCGACGGCCGCTTAGGAAGTAGTACTATGCGTTTCCACAACTAAGCAGCAAAGTGCTTTGGGACCTGGTGAGCAAACATGCCGGAAACAAAGTCTCTGTACGTCTACATAAACATGGACTGGCCAGAATTTTAATGACTTTTATCAGACTGAAGCGTCCCAAGTCGGCTTCGCTCAACGGTCGACTTCAGTCAAACTCTGAAAAATGGTCGCTCAACAGAATGTTTTCCTAAGTTTTTTGGTCGCGACAGGCTTTTCAACCCTGTTTTCTTGACGTGACACTCCAAAACTAATGACTGAAACGTAACTAATAGAACGTCCTCTTTGGAAGAGGGGAAGATTTGCACTCACGCTATGCAGTTACTAGACACAACTGTACGGTTAAGATTTCAAGGGTATCGTTGCACATGAGACAGGTAAATAAACGTGCTGCGCTATAAGTACTGTGGAGTAGACCAAGAAAACACTTCCCGACCATACTTCAAAGAATGGCTGGTAGTGTACAAAAGGTTCAATACAGTCGTTTTCAGTTTTGAAAATTTCGCGGCACACAGGTTGGGAACAACTGCCTTAGCATCTTGTAGCGGAGCTAGTGACACACGGCGTCCGCAAACGGTAAGCTTGGGTCAATTGTGTGCGCCGTGAAACAAGAAATAACCTGAGAATGTTTTCACGTGAACTCCTTCAGACATACGAAAGACTGAATTAAAGTTTTAAAATTTTTTCCGCGTAATAAAAAAATTGACTCAGATTATTACAGCCTACTTAGGTTATCTGTTTGCTCCAATTGAGAAACGTACTTTTTTAGACTATACGGGTTTACTAAGACAAAATTTTATTTAGGTTTTAAACACTACTGATGCTGATACTGTGATCGCGAGACGTTTCCTTACGCTGGTTTTTACAAAAAAACAATCACAAAATAGGTAGCATTTCAATATATTACTATCTTCCTTTGAATATATCATCGTTTTGCATTTGCAATGCCATGAAAATAAACTATTCTCTTTCTAGACCAGAGGACTGTTTTCCTCGTTCTGCAGCGAAAAATGAAATGTGTTCATGTGCCCCTTTAAATAACCTGTTAGTCAATTTTTGGACTTTTGCAGTGATTACCCAGTGACAAAACAACCTACGTTGAGGCAATTACTAGCTAATTGCTTTTCTAATCTCCATAAGCTTTTGGTGACATTGTTCATCTCCTCTACTACAGTGCTAATCAAGGTTGAGGAAAACCCAGGTTTTTAAAAAAAACAACCCACCTGTTTTTTTGGTTTTATTTTGAAAAAAAAACGTTTTTTTTTTTACAGAAACAGTTTTTTTCTTTTTTAAGAAAAAGAGAAAACCCCATTCTGGGCTGTTTTCATTGCACCATGCAATATTACCATTTTCAGAATTACACATTAATAACTTGATATACCTATTATGGCATTGAAATTGAAGGTAAAGAAATGTACCACATATTTGTTTTCGCAGTGTTGTTGTTCAGTTCACTCCTAAGTGGTAAGGCTTTGTAAGCATGCACGCAGCAAACAGAGAAAAGCCGCTCCAACACAACCTCTGCTGTTTCACGTCAAGTTTATGTACATGCCCTGCTAGTTCAGCATCCACAGAGTGTATTTTTTCAACATATGATTCGGTATGGTTCAACATCAGAAAAAGTTTAGGTGCAGAGAAGGCAGACAAATTGGTTAAAATATACTGATTTAACAGAACTGCAGAATATAACCATTAGAATTTACTCAAACTGTTCGAATCATTCTTCTCTTTTTTTCAAGTCCTTCAATTTCGTTGCTGTTTGTTTTGTTTGATTAAAAAAAAATTTACAGTTAACTCTGCAAGTGTGCTGCTTATTTCACTTTTTACTTCACAGTAGATTTTTCAAAGGAAAAGTAAAGAGTTGGTTTTATTGTTTCTTTTAAGTGGGCTTTTAAAAAAAAACTCGGATGGGTGTTTCTGGGTCGTTTTTTTTTGCATCAACCCTGGTACTAATGGAACGTTTATGTTGAAAGTCTATTTGTAGCTCCCGAAGTGTCTGTAACAGCTTGGCCTCAGATTTTATGAACTGAGTCAGATCTTTGTGTGTAACGAAACTGTTAAGCGCATTGCAAATTTTATCAGGTAAGCTGCATTATTTAGTTAGTGCAACGTTCCATCACAGTAACACGTTCTAATTCTTTTTAGTTAGGAGGATGCACTTTTGTGTCCTTCAAAATGATTACCTAAAATTTTAACGGCAAATCAAGAAACAAAGCTAGCTGTAGAAAGTGGTATTTGATGTTGCTTTACACCTGCCACTACCCGAAAGAAAACCAATCGACACAATAGGAACTTCGCGAAAACTCACCTTTTGATTTTACCGGATTCTTCAGCAGAATAGCTCTGTAATGGAGCAGGGCGTAGAGGAGATAGAGTGCAACTGAAATGCATGTCAAGTGGATTATTTCGCAAATTACCCAGGCCGTTGTCCCGAACGGCACTAATCTGGGGTCGTACTGTGTCAGCTCGCTTGTTTCGTTTGCTCCTTGCGTGGAGCTGATCAACTCTAGCCGCGGCGGGAAGGCTGTTGAGATTGTGTAATTCCGCATTGTACTTTGTTTTAGAAGATTCTGCGTAAATTTCAAACCAGAACTTCAGCGCAAGCTTAGATTAGATACAGCTGACCTGTAAAAATACCGGGCAGATAAAAGATTGCGCTTTCAGACACAAAATGCAAAGGCTGCCAATCAAATGCGCAGTCTCTACTTTTGTCTAGTAGGCCGGTGATTCGTAATCTATGGGTCATGACCACGAGTTGGGTCACGGAATCAGTTTTAGCGAGTAACGGAAAGACGACTCGGTAAACCGTACAAAATTTTTGTGTACAGAACTGCATTGCTTAAACTCTTTCCTGTAATAATGCTGCTTTTCCGTATTTTATCGGGTTATCAACAACCGTTGTTTCAACTGTAATATATAAAACAAAAAAATAGCTGTATTCTGTAATTGATATCATTCTGTGTGCAAATGTTTCTGGTTCATGATGTCATCATCTGGAGCTATAGTAGGTCACCGTAGGAAAAATGTTAAGAACTACTGTGGGCCAGATCCCAGCCTAGACTAGTTTCACATCCTTGAATGTTATGGCAGGTTTGCCAACCTGTTTTCGCCAAAAAAATCCAGACCTCGCCCAAAACCCAAATACCAGTTTTAAGGCATATTCACATACAGGGGTTCCCAACCTTTTTTGCTGCTCGTACCCCTTTGTCAGGTCAGAGCATTCTTAGTACCCCCAAAAAATTGAGATATATATTGCTCTACAAGAGATATATAAGCTGCTCTGTGACGCAAGGATCTTCGTACCCCTTGATGTTCAATCTCGTACCCCTTGGGGGTACGAGTACCCCCAGTTGGGAACCCCTGTTCACATAAAACATGCACAACCAAACACAAAATAGATATTAAAACTCGTCAGAAACATCAATATCATACAATTCCAATCTTTAGAAGCATTTTCTTTCCCCGTAATTACACTGTCGTACATTTGTTTCTTATCATAAACATCGATGATTTATGGCAACAGTAAAATCTTTGCGATATTCTGTGCACCCTGCATGGTCATAGACTCTCGTCAGAAGAGATTTGTAATGAATATGCAGCTCAAACAATGTTTTGCCAGAGCCAAGCCTTGAAAAAAAAAAAACAGATTTTATCTGGCTTTTTTGATTTCCAAAAAAATCAGAATTTCAAAATCTGGCTTCAAAAACGCCAAATCGACAACCCTGGGCTAGACCAATTGACGCGTTACGGCGCAGATCACGTGCATCTCCACTAGCTGACGTCACCCGTTACGCAAAAAGTTAGGAGGTGAGTGCTAATCAATTCTTGTTGAACCCCGAAGGTCATTCAAGTTCAACAATGTTTATTAAATGCGGTTGTGGCAAGGATGCTTCGGTACCGCTACGTCACACGAACGGTGGTTGCGTGATGCAGCTGACGTGAGTCTTACAAAATGGCTTCGGCTCCGTAGACCAGCTTGACGAGCAAACACCAGTTATTTCCGTTGAATTAACATGGACGACGTAATCATCTTTCACGCAAAGCGTATGTTGAAAATTTGTTCTTTGTTCAAAATTCAATTTAACTTGTGCCGGTATTCATTTAACTAACCCCTCGTTGAATAGATTCAACTAACAAAACGTGCGGCCATAGGCGTAGCCAAGGGGGGGCAGAGGAGCCATGCCCTCCCAAATATTTAGAAAATATAGTCATTTTGTGCTTTGAGAAGCGTTTTTCCAAACAAAATAGTGTTATTCGCCTAAAACCAAGCATTTCGGCTCCCCAAATTTTTTGGCCCCTTCCAAATTTTTGGGCTGGCTACGCCACTGCGTGCGGCCGTGCAAGAGACACTGCGGCGAAATAAGAGTAAGATTCGAATGAAACTCTGTCGGGTGCTTTTTTATTTTGATCATTTTGTCAAATAACCTTTTCCGGTTTCGATTTCACCGGGCATTGCCTAAGCGTCGTGACGGCAGCTTGATGTGTGCGATACCCGTTATTCTGATTATTTTCGTGGAGAAAAAGTTTTGCTGTCAGTCATAGCATATTTGCGCCATATGAAAACGAACCGCGTTTTTGGATGAAATTATAATGAGAATAAGTGATATGTGCAAACCTTAATTTCATGAATGGCAAGTTCTACTTCTCTGGTTGGTTTTAGCGTAAGTGGAATCAGGGGTCACACACAACGTTGAGAAATATTGCAATTGCTATCGGTTTAATTCGGAATAAAGACCCAGAAACTCGATTGCTAAATACAGTCGATGTGGCCGTTAGGTCTTTACACACACAGAAAAGTTCTCACATTTCACCCAAGGTTGCCAATGTCACCCAAGGTTTGCGAGCTATCGGTCTGGATACTGCATGATTAACTTCCTAAATGAAACGTTTTAAAAACATTTGTGTTTACACTAAACTCTTTTTTGACAACAAAATCCTGTTAAAGTTTTTTGCCAATATTTTTTTGTTTGTTTTAAAGTATCACTTCTATAAGACGTTATTACCCCACAACGGACAAAGGAAGCCACGCTACTGATTTTTAGGAAATCATCTTGAGCAATTGGTCTTTGCAGTATACAATTACTACAGCTGGTATTCACGCCATATCACCCTGTCCACAACTTATCCTTCATAATACACTACTTGAACTACATACTCTATTTTGCTGTAATTATTAATTCACTTATCCGTGCCATTAAACCAGCTAGTGACCGGCAGATGACGCTTGAGAGCCCGCCAATCAGCAATCCATGATGGACACTTCACAGCGTATGATTGAATTGATGTATTGAGATTTACGAGTAAAGAATTGTAACAGCGGTTGACGACCTAATAACAAAAACGTTGCATTGACGTGCTGTAAGTCTGTCTTTCTGAAACACATCTCCCACTGAAACAACTCTTTTTGACACCAACATACCACTCCATAACTGTCGAACTGCTGTATCTGACTGTCGACACCACGGTCTCGATATACACTACATTACTGTCCCCAAAGATTTGGTTGAACTTGGCTGCCTCGGAACAAACGAGATTGTTGCAGTCTGCTTCGTTGCGTACGTCACTGCGGCAGACAGCACACCGACTGTGATGAATCAAAGCCTCCTTAATAACCTTCCTGTTTTCTAGAAGGCGTTGGATTAACCAAAACAACGAGCAATTTGTATGCGTTAATGCGCTTGTGACCTTGCGACCAAGGAGATGGTGTTCTCTGTCTCAGGGAGTAACATTGTTGACAACAATACACTAATTACGTAAAATTTTAGTTTTGTTGGAAAGTATTTGAAACTTTGTTCCGTCGTCACTTTTCCATGATGGCTGTATAATCATGTTTTGAAAAGCGTGTACGAAAAGTTTTATTGCTCGATAGCAGGCTTTCTGAAAAAAAAGTCAGCAATGTACGTACAAGCAGATTTGTTTGAAGGATTAGAATTTGATGGCAAAAAATCGCAACAAAAGACAGGGTTTGTAAACTAGCAGATTTCTTGTAGCTAACGATTTATCTATATTCAAGAGCTATTAACAGTGCACCATGTTGAGCAGTCAAAATACTTTTTGCTACACTGACTTTTTAAATTTTGTATACCATCTAGTTCACACCTTCGCATCGACATTTGACGTGGCGCAAGAACCTAGAGTTGCCATGCAGTGTCAAGAAATAAACTTCATTTTCTTAAGGGTGTTATAATATTCCGAGTGGTGCACGCCAGTAAGACACTTTTTTCCTCATCAGCTACAAGTTGGTAATTGTGAAAATAACATGTAGCAAAAAGTTTCCATGTATAATCGTATCGCGTTCGGGAAAATTTTCCAAATTTCTTTAGACGAAGGTAAATGCCCATGCCACAGCAGCAGATGACATAGTCAGCGAGTCCTGCGGTGGTCTTAATTCAAATGCCAAGCATGCAACATATTCTGCAAACTGATATATTTCCAGGATTTCACAGAAAACAAGATTTGTACAACGTTTTGCACCAGGATTGTAAGTTTTAAACAGTGCGTTTTAAAATTTGTGTTGCAGGTCGTGGTAAAACAAAACTACTGACACTGCATTACTTTAAGTGTTGTAAAACACTCTTTTCATAACATGGACAGCATATCAACAAAAAATTCGTGCAAATCATTTCGTCGTGCTCGTTGGGAAAAACGTAGCAATATTTTCTCGGCTTGACCTTGCGTTTGACCTACATTTTACTTCTATATTATGCGGTCCTTGGAAAATTTTAAAACACTCTCTTGAAAGAAATAAACTAACCAAAAACGCCTTGAATCCTGCAAGGTGAGCGACTACATATTGGGTTCCAAAGTATTCGCTGGTGTGTCTTGAATAAGATAACACGATTTTTAGCACTTGCAATGTCGTTTTAATGTATTTTTGCCTTTGTCGTAGACGTTTGAGCAAACGGGATATAGAGTTATGCAGGAAGCAATCAAACGCCAGTGCTTTGTTCACTCATTGCACACTGTACGCGCTGACTCCCCTGACAGTGTACTCCATTTCACCCACAGTTGTACTGCTTCAAGTCAGAGAGCATTATGAAAATAATTTAGAAGCACCAGGATGTTTACTTCTATTTATCGTTGTCATTCTGCTGCTGTTCGTATACGCATGCTACGCCAGAGATGCAATGCTGTATCTGTTTACATCGCTGCCAGTAATGTGCAATCGGAACTCCATAAAAAAACAATCAAACAAAATTTAAAAAAAAATTTTGACAAATTTTGCTGCAAGCCACAATAGATTTTTTAAAATTAATATCTTTGTAGCAATGTCTTTGTCGAAATGCGAACAATAAAACATGTTTTTGAGGTCTTTGCTGAAGTTGACACGCGCTCCATTCTTCACACAGATTTGGAACTCTGTGTCAAACTATATGCTGAAAGACTTGCAAACCACATTCTAAATCTTTTTGTCGGTGATGATCAGCCGTTACTCTGTACATCTGCCGCAAATGCAGTATTCCAAATCTCCATGTGCCGCGTTTCAACACCCTACTTGAAAAAGCTGCGCAAGACCAGCGCGACACAAAATCGTTTCCAAAAAACATGCGCAGCGGCACTTGACCTGCTTCTTTGCACACTGTATCGTTTTATAAATTTTCACTGCATACGTCGGTTAGCAAATTTCTGATCACTGGAATTTCCAATACAGACTTCTTTTACACAATGTCAGGTTATTTCCATTCTGACTCTTTCCTCAGTGTAGCCAGGCTAGTGTTGAAGCGCCGTGGCACCTCAGCTTCCTGCCGCTCGTCTCAACTGCAAGGTTTCTGTATCGCTGCTGTGGTTTCCAATTTGGCCGTCTGTTTTTTCTCGCGCTGCCGCAATTCCAGTCATCCTCGGACCATAACAGGTTCTCTTGCCGTGTTCTCGGAGCTACGCTTAACGTCGCAATACGAAACATTCGCTATGCAAGTCTGAGTTTGCGCTGACTCATCCACAACGTTTTTTTGCCCTGTTGGAATGCTTGGGGATTATTTAAAACTTGTTTCAAAAATGCCAACCTTTTGCTGTGCGTTAGCACGTTTGTTTACAGACAGTGACATTTGTGCGAAGGATCTCTTACAAAGATCATGTCGTTGGCCATTCGCAGTTAGTCACTGGTTTTGCAATAAATAACCTAAATGATCTCAGACTTGAAAAAACAACTGTGGCTATGCTTGCCACCCTTTCATATCCGGTGGTGGACTTTACGCATTTTGCTGGAATAATAAAAGATTACGCCAATTAGCTTAGCTGGTTATCTTTAAGAGGAAGGGTTGGCAGGAAATCAGCAACTTGGCATTTTGTAGATGTTATGCAATTTCCGCTTGTTGTCCAGTTAACGATTTCCATCAGCCAACCTTTTCAAACCAACCTATCGGTTATCCATTTAAGTGTTAATACGGAAAAAGTATGGCATAAGGCTTACAAACTTGTTTTAAATATGCCAAACCAAACAAACCAATTAAGAGGTAAAATCTTCGTAGCAACGTATCTTGAAGCTTGATACAAGCGATTATACTAACAGCTGCGTGCTGGAAATACAAAGAGCTTATCAAACTTTTTCACAAGTGTTTTTCACGTTTTGCCTATGTTAGACTGCTGTAGCAGAATAAGAACCGATATAGTTTCCCATCTTACAAAAAACTGCCCAAGGTTCTTTATTAAGATCTTCACAATTTTGAAGTCTTTACTGTGAATCACTTCCTAAGAAACTACGTGCATACTACCACCAGTGCTTCTTAACCATTTTCGGTTTCGTTCACCCCTGCCATCAATCGCTGCATTTCCATTCACCTTATTGTGGATAAATGCCCGATGTGCAGGCCCGTCGCCAGGATTTAGCGGCAGGGGGGGGCCAAAAACCAGGAGGGTCACATTTTAAAAATACAGTAATGGATGTATGCAGCAACCGGTGGGCCAAACATGAAATGGGGGGGCCCCCGCTGGCGACGACCCTGCCGATGTGACAATAATCATAACACATCTAGTATTCATTGTTAGACCACGGCATTTGCTTTGCTTTATGCACAGCATGCTATCCGCCATTCAGCAAATTGGCTACGACATTCAAATATGGTGTGATCACAGACTCAGCTTCGCAAAATCTTTCTTTCGTTTCATCAGCACGCGCTATTTTAAAAGCGGAAAGATGAAGTTTTTTGAGTAGCAGAATCATTTACGACTGATGGAGGGAATTTTACCGCTGGCACAAATATTCGTGCTGTTGTTTGAAAACAATGCTTGGAAATTTTTTTTTCTGATAAATGTCTTGTTTGTTTAATAAATGACTCCGCGGTTTCAAGGAGACAAGAGCTGGTTGCTATATTTAAAATAGCAAAACATCCATTGAGCAAACGGCTCATTGCTCAATTTTTAACTTCTGGGATGAAAACCCGTACTTAATGTAATCATAATCCCTCTTTCGCTTTTTAATTTTTGAAGCTAACTTATTCTCGACGCCAACGTTCTTTTTCAAACCTGGTTCTTTAAACTGTGAAGCTGATGCTGCCATCATGTCCTGATCGACTTCACCTATAGTTTTACATTTACTTTCATCACAACAAAGTTTTTTGTACCTCTTCCGTTCAGATTCTGCAGGTATTAACTGAGATACAAAAGTATATTAGATGTTGGAAGCAATGCCGATTTGGCAACAAACAAGTATCGCAAATAGGTTACTCCTGAATTTCGATTGGTTACGCCTGCACTTCGACTGATAAGACTGCGCTGATGAGTGTTCATGTTCAGGTGCCTGAAACTTTCAGAAGTAGGCCAACTGCGATTCTAGCAGAAAAACTTTGCACATGAGTACAGGATGCTCGTGCAGAGAGCACAGCAGAGATTCCACCACTTGATTGAACAAAACATGGCGACTCTTGGTGAAATCTACCTCACCACGTAATATACGCAGTTAATTGCACCAATGTACAGTTTTTCTGAAGTGATAAGATGCTGAATCCTGAAGATGCAAACTTAGAACGTTTGACATTTTCCATTGTATTCACAATTGCTGATATGTTTTGGGTTAAAAAGACAAGACAGATGCATGTTCCAAAAGGATACAAAAAATTGTGAACAGAGATTTCATTCACCCTTGCAAAAAACTCATTCACCCTGTGTGAACCATTCACCCGGTTAAGAAGTACTGCTAGGACTTTTCAGTGAATTGAATCCATAACACTTGTTAGATAACGGCAATGCCAGCCTCAACTTCCTTTTACGCACAGGGTCTTCTTTCACGACTGTGCAACACCCCGCATTTCGCATTTTTAAATGGACTTAAATTATGGAAAACTTCTTAAACATCTGCTCTTTCCACAATGTGTTGTCGCTAGTAGTCTAAACGTTTAAGGTCTCAATCACATATTCTGGATTTTGCAACGATCACAAGCGCACTGCACGGATTTTATTGAGGTACTCAAGTGAAAAAAGATTTGCCGCAATCCATGGCATTGGCTTTTATAGTCTAGGTCACAGGTTCTCAACCTTTCTCTGGTCTTGTACCCTTCAACATTTTGACAGATGAGCATGTGCTCCTAAAATTTCGCATGACAAAAAAAACTAAGTGAAATATCAAAATTCACTGAAGTTTTAATAGAACTTTAATATGTTAGAATATTTGGAAATATATTTTCCCTTAAATGTTCCCCTTCAGATAGGCAAATGTAACCCCAGGGTACATGTACCACAGGTTGGGAACCGCTTCTCCAGGTGATTGTACATGCTTGGATCCAATTCAGTGCCATTGGCTAAGATTCTGATATTTGAACTTGACTGAATCTTACCACAAAGTATGCCTTGTGTTTAGCACAAGCAGGGATGAAGTTGCTCGGTGATGCTAGCTGCATAAATCTCCCGACGTTTTATGAGCATTTGTACAAGCAGCAGAGATGACATATATTAAAATTTTTGAATTTACCTTATCAAAATATTGGTGTTGCGATGTGGGCTTGTAACAAAAGCTGTACTAGTGTCAGTATGTTCTATAAATAAGGATGTTGAAGAAATACACGAAATGCATAACATCAGAGCAAAAAGTTGGATAACATTTGTCACAAGTATCAGGAAAAGGCTGCAAGATTGTTTTTGGTAGGTTTTACTCAAAACAGCTAAATACAACAATAGCAATCGTACTTTCCATTTGCCAGCTATCTTAAATATGTTAGTTGATACGCGTTAGCATTGCTTGTAATCCTGTTTTTCGGGAAATTTCAGTTCACATTCCACCATATCTTTACTTTCACTGAAACTTTTCATACCTCACCAGGACCGGAAATGTCCCTGAAATTTCCATTGTTGCTCTGGCCCAAAAACGAGAGACAAGATGATGATTAATCTCTGTTTAAATACAAGCTCTACAGACTCTGGTGCAAGAGCAGGTGAAGTGGCCTTGGAGGCTACAGAGCGTGTTCGTATAAACATATGCATGAAAACTACATTCTAGTTGACTTTATATGCAGATGGCGTTTGTTTAGTTTTTCTCGTTTTTTAACTGCAATTCATGAAAAATGCTTCAGCCCCAAATGCAGTATAACAAAAACGAAAATGATAAATTTTGTCGCAAACCACGATTAAACCATACTTTTGCTGTTAGTTCGAGCGAAAACTTTCGCTTTTTAGAGACATATTGTCAGCACCACTGCAAATCAGTATGCTCGGTTTTCGCAACTTCTGTCATGTCGAACATTTATTTCCGTTGCTCTGCCCACTGCTGCGCGGCATATTTTCCCAAGTTCTGTTGCTGATGAAAAGGTCGCAGTCTTTGATGACAGGTAGCTACTGGACTGATCGTGGTTTGTTCGTTCGTCGGTCAGATTACATGACGGCCCTGACGTAAGGAGAGTTCTTTTATTAGCTTGTTCACGCATTTTTTCCATATGGGGTCGTGTGAATGAGGTAATTTCTACACTCTTGCTTTCTTCAAGGATGGTCAATAGTCAGGGCAATTCGCTCAAACTATCCCGCAATCGCCGTAGCATGGCACCTACATGTCACCGATCATTTTCTTCAAGCCTTGTTCGAAGAATGAAAACCTGTAAGTTCTGCTGTTCTGACGCCTGCACTTGATTATATTCTAATAATACACGTGCGCATCTGCCCCTTTGAAGACAACTCGCCCTGTGCTTGGTAACTGTTATGTGAAAACATCAACTTTGCTCTCTGTCTTCTCTTCGGGTCATGTATCTGACAGCAGGACTGTAGCATCGTGAACAGCTTGCCTTCTCATGTTTTTCCTCGAATATTTCTGAGATAAAAAGTTAGAGGTTTGCACTTTGACATCTCCCGCAACTTTTACGAATTACAAATGGAGCGAGCAGAACTATCAGTGGTAGCTGAAAACCGTGACTGTTTCGAGTCCTCCTCGGGCTGCTTCTCCTGTGACCCTCCCAGATAAAAAGTGGGTATGAAAATGAACAAACGAACAGATGCAGAGCTCTTAGTAGATTTCTGGTTGGCTATGCTGAAGAAATGCACTTACTTTCCACATATCAAAGCACAAGTTAACATTTCAGGAATTGCCGCTTCCTGAGGCACTACACTCTTCACCATCCAGTATAAAGATTGTTAAAATATTTTTGTTTGATGTGCATTTGTACAAAAGTACTGAAACCTGGCCGTCACAAACGTCCAAGGCTTGATTCGCAAAGGAACTATGTGAGTTCTCGTCGATAACGGCTGTAGGAATCTCATGTGAACGGACAAATTTATATGATGCAGTTGCAAATTTGTCAATGCGTCTTTGTCGTTCCATCGATGAACTTCATAATAAATTTCATTTAAAACTTCCGCAATGCAATGAATTCGTTTTTCGATGCAGGACATCGACTCTGGCAGCGGTGCTTCTGCAATGCATTCGCTGTGGTTTGCTGTGCTGCACATAATGCACTTAAATGCTGCGATACTCTTATCAGCGAGCCTACGTTGGATTGGCGGCAATTAAACCCGAGTCCTTACCTCCGATGAGAAAAATCAAGACCTGCAACGACTGTCGGATCGATTGACCTGGCGACGATACCGCTTTGAAAGATGCCTGAGTGCTTTGAACCACTTCTTTATCTGTGTTTGGACAGGCGAAGGAATTTGTTGGCGTCGTGATCGTTGACAGACGACAGTGGTTCAGCAGCAATGCAGCATGCGCAGTTAGCGCTGCGCAACTCTCCTTTTAAGCAACCTAGCGCTGTTCACGAGCACGACGAACAGAAAAGCGTTTTCATGCGATGGGGTGGTCTTGGGTATGATAAGGCATGTCGCTTGTCCGCAATGACATAGGCAGGAGTAGCGGTTGGTCGTTGTCCTCGTTTTATCATAACATACTTTTGCAAACGCATTCATCTGTTTAGCATACTCAACTTCAGTCTCTGCCCCAAGAGGTTGCAGGGAAAGCGCATTTAGCACCACTTCTTTTTCTTAGCAGCGATTGGTCTGTACCTGGCTTGACGAAAATTTTGGTTCTCTGGGGCGTTGTTATTGATAATAATTTCCAAAGCGTAACATCAGTTTGAATAACGTGTGGCTCTTCACTACGATGTCTTTCTCCGAAAACTGAATCGCGATGACATATTTTGGATGTACTGATCGTCGGGCGTACGCCCCCAAATGTTTCTTCACCCCGTAAACGAAATACCTTTTATCTATTTTCGGTCGGTGATAGCAGAGTTAAAGATATACACGAAAACAAAAAGCATAATTGATCTGTTAGCAAGTTGAACATGTTTTATCACCCAGCCTTCTTTCATGTGGGCTTTTAATTGGCCACGATTTTAACGCCAGCTTTCGAAACGAACGTGGGGGAAAAGGGAGTGGTGTGACATCGATTTCATGTACAGTTTTTTCGTTTTTTCTTTGTAAGCAGCGGTATACGGTCAGGATGACTATCCGCTAGCTGCAGATAAACCGACAGTCTGGTGCGAGGGGTCGTTTTCAGGTCAGCCGTGAGTAATTGTTGTTTTGCGTGAACCTTGCTGGGTGCATCACGGTCACATTGAACATAGCCGTGACTTCAGACGTCTGTTTTTCCGCGTACACGGCTGTGCCAACGCACTTGCTCGCCAGAGATTTCCATATATAACCTTTGCTGTCGCCTCAACAGCAAGGCCACTGAGCGCTTCGCTCGAGCCGGAGTCGTGTCGTACGCGTATGGGACAATTGCAAAGTTGAGCGGAAGCGATTGCGATCGAGCGGGGCTGGTTCGCACGATGTCCTTTTGGGTCGCGGCGCATGCGTGACACTGCGTGTGCGTCGAAAATACTTTAATCAAATGCCGGCAGAAGTTTCCCACGACTTCCGCAAAACTGAAAGTGCACGTCTGGCTTCCGGCATCGCCCAGCTTTTCCTCATCAGGAAACGCGTGCGGTTTGGCGAGCGCTGAGCGGCAGCGTCGACTGCCACAGTTGCTATTTCAGCGCGGTTCAAAGCGATTTGGCAAAAGTGCCTGTTCAAAATTGCACTTTGACCTTGTTGGAAAAGCTATTTGGGCTAAATGTGAAAGTTCACTGGTCCACATCGTGAAAAGATATTGCATCGTTCTGGAAGCGTTCATGCATATCAGCCTTCAGCATGTGACTATTTTCGCCATGTTTGAAGTGCAGTCCGTGAATGACGGTGTCTATCAAAGGTTCGACCCGTCATCCTTTTCAGTCGTGTTTGAATGTTGCTGCCGGTATCGCAGTCGGAGCAGCGCACGCGTTATTTCGCAGCTTCTAAATTTATTTACGTGGGAACGACTTTAAACCGAGTGATGTCTGCAGCTGTCCTTATTCAGCTTTAAAGCGCAAAGGAGTCAATCGTACACCCCTTCAGTCAAGTGTGAAAAACAGAAAGAAAGGTAAAAAGATGAAAATGACAAACGAGGAAGTGCAAATTCAATTTCTGACTACTGCATCAAAATGCTTTGATCTGGCGCGAGAACCCTTCCAACGTGTCACACGCACTTCCACCGTAAACGCGCAACAACACTGCATCTATCTAATGGTTGACCGCTTTCCAGTCTCTACGGAATCGGAGGCGTGTGTCACGCACGCCCACATCACAAGCAACAACTATTAGATTTCTACTGAAGTGACAAGTTGAGAACCATGAAAATCCGATTTTTTCTGATAACTAGATTTTGCGCCCAGGGAAATTGGAAATTACTTCCTGCATCCTGATCGTTTTCTTGAGGCATGCAGCATGGAGGGTTTAGTGTAGATCAGCTATGTCCAACCCAAATGGCTTACTGAGCCAAAAATTTTGTCACTGTCTTAACCAGGACCGCACATTGAATAACACATTAATGAGGGCCGCACGATGAATGGCATACTTTGATCGTAGCAAAAAAAAATTTAGCTTAACCTAACGTACTGCAGGCGTTTGGATCCTAGCTGGAATGGGAACAGACTTGATAAAGTGCCACTGCAGAACACCTGCATCAAAAATGTCAAAATTCCTGATTATTAAAATAAGGACAGGTTGTCAGAATATAAGATACTTTTACTGCAGCGAAAAACTATACTGGGCCGCACGAAAACTTCGACTGGGCCGAGGGTTGGATGTAGCTGCTGTAGATATAGCCGTACGGTTGGATTGAATTTACACGAAATTTTGTGTTTGCCGACTATGTAAAAATTTTTCAAGAAATTATTCTGGAGAATTCAAATACAAATTTTGCACATGCAAACCTGACTTATCTGTTCACAGTTTTGCATCGGGAATAATAAAAGAGTATAAAATGTAAACGCAGCAAGAAGTGATACCTGTCCGAGAAAACGAGACTTTTTACGGTGATTTACTTAGGGGTTGTTAATTTCTTTCCAAGTTCATTTTAAGAGGTACGGTTTCTGACCACTGCGTCTTGAATTGATTTCTTATCAAGACGGTTGTGGGCATCTTTAAATAATTTTCAGGATAAATGTAAAAACACTAGAGTTTTCTATACACTTTGCGCAGCACAACGCTTTATTTAGATCTTGGCTAAAAGTTTCCTGGCCAAAGAGAACTGTTTTTCAGAAACTGCGTCTAACACGCCCTTTTATTCATAAAATGCATCGTGTGTTGTGACTATACGTATCTTACGAAGCGGTACCACAAGTCGCAAGTTAAATCTCCCGTTTTGCTCTGTGGGAAGAGCACGTGGCAGATCAACATGTTCGTAACCTGTTACATCTCTTTACCTGCAGATGCCGAATCTGGCAACTACCTCACAGAAGACCCGCAGTACTGCCACAGATATTGCGACACCGGTGAAAACTGCTGCCACTCGATGGGCGCGTGCCGGTGCGGGACCACAACAGGAATTTACGAATGCGTATGTGATGCCGGCTTTTTTGGAATGGGTCGACTTCCCGATGGATGCCTTGGTCAGTGAACAACTTGACTTGGTTTTCGACTTTCGTCAGTGCCACCGGCTTCAGTGTTGACGCGAATACACTGCACAAGCAAAAGATGCTTATCGCGTCTTTAGTTTTTTCCTAGTAGTAGTGTTTCTCATGGCCAAAGACTTTTGCCTCATAACGCTTGTAGGGCATACATTGACTTTAATTGTGAAAGGAAAAACACTAAACGTTGAAATTTAGGTTTAGCCCGGCCTTAATAGTTTGGCTGTTTTGGAGGGTTGAAATGCAACTAACCTCCTAAGTGAAGGCGGTATGATATTGTTAGTAACTGTAATATTATCATATACCTACATGACCTGCACATGATATTGTTCATTGTGGACAGGATTCGGGGTGGAACTTAAATTGTTTTTATGAAGGTTAAGCAATCGTCTCATGGTTAGATTCAGTGCCATTAACCGTACAGAATTGTTACAAAGTAAATTTCTAACATTTACAGTCATACTTCAAAACGAACTCTCAATTGTTAAAAACAAGTTTTAAGTGCCGAATGTTTTCTTTCAAAACTGCAATGACCTCGGCATAGGCTGCTTGCGTGGTTGATAACTAACAGATGGACTGTTTGTGCTTTATCGATTACAAAAGCTATTCGCGTTCATCCCAACATCTGAACTTGTATAGTTCGTGCGATAGGCTGCTGCTTATGGAAGTAACAAACCGAGTATCTGATCCAAATCGCTGCCTCATATTGCTCTTTGCGCACAGTCAAGCCAGTATCCCATTTTTTACAAACGGCTTTGTGTTCATCAGCTTGCCCTGCTGGTACCTACAAACCCTATCCGCTACCTGGTGGTCCAGAGTCCTGCACTAAATGTCCTGATCCTAACATGGACTCCGTGAATGGTAGCACATCGCTGGACAACTGCCTTTGCAGAAGAGGCTACATTCGGGTAAATATTCCAGTGTTTCCTGTCGCTTCAAACCTGCTTTAATATCGTACGGAAGTTGAGAGCATTGTTCTACGTTGGCGAATGCGCTACAATCTGTGTGAACACAATCAATATCCTTTTTCAATGTTCTCGTTTCTTCTCATTTGCCAAAATTTGGCGAAAACATACCTTTTATAAGAGATTGTGCGCAGGGTTTTTCTTTTATTTTTTCAACATCATTTGCACAGAAACATCACTTCTTCTCGGCATTGGTCTGTCGACGTGAAATTTATTCACTTGGCGTTGACGCTGTTTGTCCGCGACCTTTTAAAATGCTGAAATTCCGTAAAGCTCCAAATAATTTTACCAAAACCTGAACCAATTTTCACCGAAACCACAAAGGTTCGATGAAAATCACGGGAGTGTGGTCTTTTTTTAGTCTCGGGAGACCGCGAATGTCACTTGACCACCACGTACTGCGATCGTGCTACGTGAACGCTTGTGACTTTTATACAAAATGCTCGTTCTTCCAGGTTCATAACAAGTGCGAGGTGGTGCGCTGCCCAAGTCTAACGGCTCCCATCAATGGAAGGTTCGAGGGCATGGAGTGTGACAACCGGTACAGGTCGCGTTGTGGATTTTACTGCGACGAAGGTCATGACCTTGTCGGCAGCGAGAGGATCAAGTGTGACATTAGCGGGAGATGGCTAAATGTGAACGACGATCAACCAGCTGCGCCCGTTTCTTGTCAAAGTATGATGTACTACCTGTTCATTTCTAAAGGGTTGTTTGCTAATCTTATAAATCGAAGTCTTGCATTAGTTTCACGCCAAAATTCAATACCGTTTCTTACTGGAAGATATCTATCTGCCATCTTATCGCAACCGTGGGGAGTTTGTGATAAGCTAAAATGATGCTAAGCATTATGCTTGAAGTACTTACACCGAGTAGAATAGAACATAGTATCATACTGGTGGCTACGAAAAGAAAAATTGTGTTGTTTTCAGTAAGCCTTTCATGAGAAATCATTATTTCTGTTGAGAATTTTGCCGCTGCTAACACTGTCTCTCACCTGTTATCTTTCAGCAATCGAGTAAAGTTTTGCTTGGTTACGAAAATGCAATCTTTGATTGTTGTTGTTTGCTTGCTGAGGCAATTAAAATCTTGACTCTTTCTTGAATGCACCGATATATCCTGAGTCGATTGTTGATCTCTTAACTTGTTTGACGAGGTATAAATATATGCGAATCAATGAGTATGAGTCCTTCAGAGTAACTCACTTCCTCGTCTTTCATTGCGAGGCTTACTCTGCAAACTTTGATTTTGCTTCTATTTCAAGAGGTTGAAACAACGCACTTTGCTCAAGTTCATATGCTCTGCATCATGGCAAGCGGGCTTACGTAAATTAACTTTGTCGCACACAGTCCGTCATTGTCATGCATTGGTGATTCCACTTCACGCCTCCCTGAACTGCAGTAGAGATGACAACGCATTCAAGACAGTCTGCCGATTTCGGTGCGAAGATGGTTACGCATATGTTGGCTCTGCCAGTCGGTATTGCCAAGCGAACACTGAATGGGATGGTCAAAACGGCGAATGCCAAGGTGAGTGTGATCCAGACCTCAGACTATTTTTGTACACCTGCAAGTAACTCGCAAACAGACGAAAGCAGAATAATTATTTCGACTCTACTCACAACATGGATAAATAATCGGCGTTAGCAGCGAATATCCACTTTTAAGAATTTTTCTGAGGGAAAAACAGGTAGTGCAGACAATAAATAAAAGAATCTCTGTACAATTCTTTTGTCAGACCGAGTCTTTCGGCTAACCGTTTTATGCCTTTCAAACTGATCCTGTGCCAAGGACTAAAATCGGGTCTGAGAGATGGAAACTCTTGCGAAAAAACATAAGTTCGTTCTTTGTTGCCTCCACAAAGTGGGTTTGAACAGATGTGAAAAATGTGAAAATTTGCCGTACTAGAAGTAAGATTTAGCTGTTGCCGATAAATCATGTTTGAAGTTCAAAATAAATTTCAATAAGACACATAAAAGTTTGTAGCATTCGTCACGTCCGAGAAGTTGAAACAATTTAGCCACGGTGTTTGCAAACGAGTTAAAATCCTTATCGTTTCGGTGTTCAATGGATTACTAGACATCTTTAGAAGGCAGTTCGTTTGACAACGGAATTCATTTTGCCTACTGGGCAGTGTCAATTCTGCGTCCTGACTGACCAGCTTATCTTCTGCTGGAGCTCGCGACACATCGTCCGTTCAAATCACTCATCAAATGCCACATTACGAAGGATGCGCTAATGTCACTGGCGCCAGAAATTTCAAACTTGTGTGTGAAACAATTAACATGGAGCGTGCCAACGGGGTTTTCCATCTTTGCTACGGGAAGCAAGCAGCTGGAACAAAGTAATATATCATCAACGCTAAAAAGTTGTTTTTTGGAAGTTTGTTTGTTAAACACTACAATTCTCATGATTAAATTGTCTCGCTACGTAAACACGGTAAGCTTAGGTCAGTGGCTGTGTTGGCCTTTAAAATCTAGGGGTTCGAGCGGGTTGACTGAAGTTATGTGACGAGGCAGAAATCACACCAATTTATATCTAAGCATTTTGCTGCGATTTGGCCGGCGTTTTTTCAGGATTGCTTAGGTTTGCTTAGAAGGAATCTATCATGGCGATTAATGTAGGGACGTTTTTCAACAACAACAACAACAAAAAGTAAATTAATAGGTATATAAACTTGACAAGCGTACCTGAAGACACTGCAACGCACGCACGTGAGTGCGGCACACCTATCCGTAAGATAGCTTGCGCCTTCCGCAGTTGTATTTTGTTTTGATCATACCGAATTTATTTACACTGACAGCGAAGCAACTGAATATCGCCCTCCACAGTACACATAAAAACACCACGCGTTTCAGACACAAAAATACCACGACAGATATTTAAAAAAAACTCGATCGCCGTCTAAAAAAACTCGAAGCCGAAAGGTTATTATTTAAGTATTGTTTCAATAACTTCCATTACACTTTATGTTACATTTCCCCATAGAAAGAGATCATTGCTCAGTTGTTGTCTTCATCGTAAACACTAGGATTGCTTTTCAAAAATATTTTTGTAATTGTTGCACTTCCAAAGCGCTTGTTTCCTCGACTGCCAAAACCTGAATTATTTTCAGTCCAATTTCCCCCCATTTACTGCTTTAACCTTAAATTTTTCTGTTCCCCTTCCTGACATGGAACTTTTCTTCGCGCATGTGACCTGCCCATCCGTTTTGGTTGCCAGAAATATCGATGCATTTGGTTGCACATACAGATATGGTGATTGACCGAGGCACTTCCCGTACAACGAATTCAGTGTTTCTTTAATTGTTTTAATTATGACGTTAACATTTCTGTCTCCTTTTCAATGACTACAAAATTTCCTTTTGACACTAGAACCGCCAAGATTTCGTCACTCGCATGATCACCTGCGGCGGTCGTTTTGACCGCAACATTCACGGTAGTGTGAATATTACATCACCTGCGGGTACAGTAATTTTTACGAGCATGCTTGTATTCAACAGAAGAAAATTAATCCAAGCAACAAAAGTAAATAATGAAAACAATGCACCATGCGGCAAAAGTCACAAATAGTGTGAAAATGCTGTAATTAGTTGACAAGAACATCTTTTCGTTTCCGGCATCCTGCTGTATTTTTGACCAGCTTACCCGCAAAGACTCTGGTACAACTACGCACTTCCCTTTGCAACATTTCGGGTAAGATTTGACTGTAAAATAATCAAATATTTTACAACATTGCGCAATTCTTAAACTTTCAACGCGACGCCATGCTTACGAAATGCAAGTGCATCTTGTCAAAGTGGCACCCATGTTTAGTGGTGTGGGTAGATCTTGGTATGGCTCTGTGTTTGAGCTGCGGTCGTGAAGCATAAAATGACAGTCGATGCATTCCCTGACAAGGCCATGGTTTGCAGCGTCAAATTAGAGGGAACGTTTACTCAAAATGCAGTAAATGCCTTTTAACACATGTTGTGAGAAACTGAAGGCCTAAAGCAAGGAAAATAATAAGGGACCAGGATCTTGCTCGTTCCCTCTACAACAACCATTAAGATTACTTCTTCCCCCCTAACCTTTACCGTGGCACATACAGCTTTGGTCTTGTAGAGTAAGATGGGCCTTGCAAACAGAACAAACTAAGTCAAATTATGCAAATGTAATTCCGAAGTTGACATGGCGTAATATTCTAGTTGCTCTTTTTCTGCTATTTATCCACTATCGGAAACGTAGCAAAGCGAAATGAAACCCGAGATGCTGCAGACAAGCACTAAGGTCGGAACAAACGGTGCCAGCAGCTTTGCTGAAAATTATCTTGTCGGTTGCTCCCTTATGATCAATTTCTTGTGCAGAAATCCGATGCGCACCTCCCAATCCTCCCGCTGGTGGTTCCCTCTCTGTCAATTGCCAGATGTCGGGCTCTGAAACGCTACCTTACGGCCATACTTGTCGGTTGTTATGTCCGTCAGGTTTCGCACTCACCACATCGGACGAAACGCGCTGCCTGCAGCTCAATCGATGGAGCACTGACACCACGTACGCGAAATGCATAGGTAAAAAGAAACGAAACTGAAACACGAAGTGTATTGCGTTCTGTTGGTAACCTATATGGACCCTCATTTACTACGAAAATCGCTTGAAAATGTTGATTTGATGATATTGCACGAGTAAGAAAAGGTCAAATCTTTTCGCATTTCTGTTCTGCAAATCGTGTTTTCTTGCTTACAGTTACAAATGTTTTTTTTGCTATTTCAAGATATGCATTTTTGCGTTATTTGTTGGTTTTGATGTGTGTTTTTTGCTGCGATTAGGCAACCAAAGAAGATATTTGGTTGCTACGTGAAATGGAAACCCGGCAAGTGTATGATGGGCTGATCACGCACGCGCCACGACAGCTGTTACACCGTGTTCGATTCCCGGTCAAGTCATGTTGAAGACTTGAAAACCGGTGCTTGCGGCCCTGCAGTACGTCCAGCCTCGTGCTCGGCGTAAACGTGTATGTCCAAAGAAAAGCTTCACGTCGAGCGGAGATCAGAGCCGCTGCACATTCGTGACCCTTTAAAAGGAGTACTAAGCGAGTATCATGAAACTTACCTGAACGTATAACGGAACTTCGGAGAGCGTTATCGACAAGCTTTTCCCGTTCTTAAAGCGTTTTATATCGGAAACTGTTAGCTACGCTCAAAGAGGAAATTCTAGCTCAAAGACTCCACTATCATGGATGTTGCGTTGTCTTGAGGGTTAATGCTGGCGATGAGTTTTTCATAAAACGAATGTATTCTTTGAAAATTGCAGCCAAAAAAATTGTAAACAAAATTTTGAAAGAATAGGATAAAAATTCCAATTTTTGTATTGTGCAATTGCCTCAGCTTTTAATTGGAAAAAGGTGATACAGGTTATGAAAGTTCGGGCCTTGGTACTTTTACTTTACGAAGTTTATGTTAAATATTTCAGTGGATGCCGAATATTCCCACAAACCTTCAACTTTTACAGACATGATTTGATTCTAAATGATCCATGTGCGAACTTTGCCTGTTTACCACAAGGCTAAGTGAAAGATCACAGTCCTAATGTAATATTTTAATGGTGCCAATGCTATTGTTTCTGGCTCTTGGACATCTCATATTGCTTTTTAGACCTAACTCCAACTAATTTTTCAAACACTTTCTACATCTAACCTTCAGCAAAAAGGTTGCTATTTCAGTTATTGCGATGAAACAATTGCGTTTGTAGTATGTAATTGCCCAACTATATTAAGTTCAATAAACGCACATGTAACTGGTTACGTACATGGATCAGTACGTACATGGATACGCCAGGTCCCAGGGTAAAAATGCTTTCTTAAGGGCCTGAAGAAACTTTCTGAAAAGGCTAACTCAAAAAAGCACACACTGAGAGAGGCCAACTAAAGTTGTGCACACTGAGACTTTATTCGCTACATTTCTTAGTGCAAGCTCGTAAAACACTGTCAACAAGACAACACGCTAGAAAGAGGAAGCCATTGCCTGCACCATACAGATTTAACAGGATAAGGTCGACCAAAAGTGCCAAATCGCTTCTACAAAATGCCAAACAGGCTGAATGCAATCGGATTTGAATTAATCAGATGAGTAATGGCAAAAATGCAGTGTTGCTACAGAACCGAGCTTACCAACTTTGCATACAAATCAATAAAAAAATAGTTATACTCCAAACGTATGCACAGAATTAAACTAGAGATCTTGAAACACATTTTGCAACCTTTGACATCAAAGGATATTTCTAGAGGTAGGCATATCGAAAACAAATTATCCTGCCATTTCCTTTTACAGCAAATGCTTAATATAAAATGCCTACAAGTGCCTGAAACAAAAAAATACAGATTATGAATATATAAACATACACCAAGCCACATTGTAGCGTTTAATCGCATAGAATTACTTCTTGACAAGAGCGGTAAACACGATTTCGTGTAAAAGCAACATGTCGACCAAAAGGAGTTGAGCGTGTGTTTCTGCTCACAAAAATATTGCAAGTGTCAGACAGAAATGTAATGCAAGCTTTTGTGGATCAAACATAAATGGCAAGTGCAATATCTGCCAAATACCAGACCAAACATATTCCTGCGAGTCAACTTTTAAATCTGCCATTCTCCAGAATTTGACAGTGAAACACGGCAGTTGGCAACCCTAGTACCACACACTTTTACCTATCAAATGCGTTATAACCTCAAACGCACTGGAATGTCACTTACATTGTTACATTGAGTGGAAAGAAATTTATGACCAAAACCCTCCATTAAAAAGATCTATGCTCGATTAGACTTTATACGACGCATATTTTTATTTCGATAAACATGCTGTAGTTTTGACTTTCAGAAACATAACATGAACCCATGTTCAGGTTCATTCGCCCTAGGTTTGGGGTTCATTCGCCCCCAAGGGCTTCAAGCATGCTCTCAAGGTAATAAAATAACTATGCTTCAAGCTTTTGTTTTGAAGATACCGAACAGCCTCAGATTGAATGTCAGCAAGATGTGGAAGTGGTTGCTCACCCACAGCTCGGTAACGCCGAAGTAGATTGGGTCGTTCCTGAACCCACAGACAATTCCGGAATGGTGAGCCTCACGCTGATGTTTCATCAGCTTACCTCTGTTTGAAGAGAGTCCATATGGAGTGGAGTGCTTTTGATTTCCTTCAAGATCCCCGTTGAAATTTTAGCTTTTTTTAATAGCAAGAATTCGACGTTGAAATCCATGTTAATAGGCAGTTTGAAACTACCTTGTGTGGGACTGTGGACCAAAGGGAACGTAATCCGGAGATTCGTGATGACGAATACAAAGCCTGTTGAAAAACATGGGCATGGAAAAACTCAGAAATGGCGAAGCTGGTTTTTAAAACAACTCAGTCATCGCATTAATCAAAAAGACAGAAAAACTCTTGAACAAAGAAAATTTTCTCGAGTTTTAGATTGAAAGGTCATAAACGCCATAATTGACGCAATCGTCGTACGACATAGCGCATCCTCCCTAATATGCCCGCTGTAATTGAAGAGCCGCGAGGCCAACGCTTACCGACCTTCCCTAAACATTGTTTGTGAGCAAGTTGAAAAATTTATATGAAACTAACTTAAGTTGATCCGCACAGGTGAGCCTGGCAGCAATTCCATCTCTTACTCCGCCCACCACCTTGTACATCGGTATCTTCCCAATTACTTACATGGCAACGGACGGCTCTGGTCTTCACAGTGAATGCAACTTTACGATCACTGTTATAGGTTGGTATAATATAAGATTGCAGGAAAGTTGATGCTTTCCTTGATTGGATGGCATCAGATAATTACATATGTTTGGATTTCGACGAAAGATTAAAGAAACTTGATGAGACGTGACGTAGTGATTACTCAAAGCTAGAAACCAATCTTTTGCTGATCATAAGTGGGATTGGTAATCAATGTTGTGCCTCACGCGGCAATACAGGGAAATGGTATTTTCGGAATTATGCAAATCAACCAACACATATTTAACGAAAATATCTAGTTTACCGAGCTGAACTGTCTTTGGCCAGGTCGTGCAAGATACCCGTCTGGAAGTTTGTATCCTTTTACCCCGTTTGCAACAGTGACCCATCGTTCCTGCCGTATCAGAATTTCTTACTATGAAACAAATTGCTGGACAGATCTCTGTCGGTATCTGTGTTGTTTTTAATATTTGGCAGTTTATGCCAGGGTAGGTTATATAGCAGTACTGAACGAAATGTTTGATGAACTTGGAATGCTTCAAAAGGTTGAAACGTCATTCAAGTTACGCGCATTGAATCAAGAGCAACAGCTGCCGACATGTTTAAAGACAGATTCACTATCCTGCCGATGGCTGCTTGTCGGCGTAGGGTTGTTCGGTCAATCCAGGCCTCTCTTTTGTCGTCTCAGACACTCAACCACCGATCATTGGAAAGTGCGAAAATCCGGAGCCTTACCTCGTTACTCCTGGGGAGTCAGTTGCCAGAAATGTTAGATGGATCGAGCCAACATTTTCCGACAATTCAGGTGGGTGACGTGCGTTTTCGCAATTTTTTCGCGCGCATTTTGAACACGTCTTGGACGTGATCAATACAACTTCTAGGAGGGAAATCCGAGTTTCGGATATGTGGCGAAGAACATGTCTCGGACCACTGTATCTATCCGTGTTTTCAGCAGTTCTCTCCATAGGCGTAGCCAGGGGGGCAAAAGGGGCCATGCCCCCCCTCAAATTTTTGGAAAATATAGTCATTTTGTGTTTTGAGAGGCGTTTTGCCAAACAAAATAGTGTTATTCGCCTAAAATCAAACATTTTGGCCCCCCCAAATTTTTTGGTCCCCCCAAATTTTTGGGCTGGCTACGCCACTGGTTCTCTCATGTAGCGTGTTCTTCTTTTGCACCTCGTTGCGTTTTTAAGGCTTCACTTGAAGCAGTTCATTAACGTTCGTTTTAAGTTGGCTCTTTGAAAAATATTAAATGCTGATTTTGTCAATCTTATAGAAACATGTTGCATGAAAAAGATTTTGGTAGGAGCAAATTTTCCTAATAGTTGCCAAAATTTACAGTAGTAATGAAAAATATCTTTAAAAAACGCATAACGTCTTTAGTTCAGAAGGGTTGGATGAGAGCAATTGACAAGCTTGCCCCTGAATTTGACCCAGCCTGAAGTAACTACTGTACTCTGAAAACGAACAACATAGGCTTTTTTTGCCGGATGCAGACGTTAGACAAACACTGCAGGAAGATTTTCTCTGTTTTTGTTAATTGCATGTTTCGCAGGATCATACTTCGTGAATCAAAGCCACCGTTTTGGAGACATGCCATACGGTCAGACAAAGGTGACGTACATTGCTCGTGACGCAGCCGGCAACACGAGACGGTGTGTCATCACCATCAGTGTCCAGAGTAAGTCTGCAAAACTTCTGCTGCTAACCAAGGAGCTTGCTTAATTTTGTGTACTGGTTTAAGATCACAACGACAAGGTTAGGCAGTCTTTTTCATTTTGTAAATGGTCTGCGCTTTGTCAGAATATTACTGACAGACATACTTGTAAAATTTTTTAATGGTACAAGCGTTATTTGTTTCTTGGGCAATGGGTGTGTCCTAATACTTTGTGATTGTTGCGGCAGACAACTTGTGCCCCCCTCTGGAAAACCCCAAGTATGGATACAAGAGATGCCAGATGGGTCGTAAAAATCTGGAAGAATGCGAACTACTATGTAACAGCAGGAGGTGAAATGCAAATTTGCAACCGTTTCTCTGTGAAAAAGAAACTTTTGGCTAATAGCAAATCAGTGTTGCCGTATCAGAAGTTTACCTTTTGGGTTGATTCTGGCGCACATGCCTAATATGTCTAGAGCAATCGTTCTGAAACTTTTTTCCGATGCGGACCCCTTTCATTGCCCCCAAAACAATTGTTGACCCTTTCGTTTTTTCAGCGGTTTTTACGATATTCAGTAATAAGAATAGGTCACTGCTTAGTCTGACATGCAGCAATGAAAGCTGTATCAGATGGACATACAGTACGTCGCCTTAAACTACAAAGATTTATCTTGTTGTAAAATAAAATCTTCCTATGTGGCATAACTCACACTGTGATTTTTCGTTACTGCTGGCTGACGCTGAAGTAAAACCCAACCTGAGACAGTTAGTTTTTGTTTAAGTTAAAACTTCTCTAAATGACACGAAAAATCATCTTAATACAAAATACAAAACATTTCACTTTTGGTTTAACTGATAAACTATTAGCCTCCACAAACTAAACGGACTCCAAGGTTGAAACAAAAGACTAAATTAGATTGAAAGAAGCTTGTTCTGCTAGTTGCTAGCTTAAATCCATGAAGAGTTTAGAACTGTATTGTTGGAAATTAAACAATCCCTATAAAATTTTGACGTAATAAAAACGGTGCTGAAAGATGGTATCAGTTCCTACCGAACCAGTGTATCAGCTCATGTCTGGCCAGTAAAGATGGAACAATTATGCGCGGCACAATAAAACTGATATACGATGCAGCAATAAAGTTAAAATTTGAAGGTTTCCTCTTACCACTAGAAAACGCTTCGCGGAACTCCACAAGTCCGTGTAGACATCGTCCGGGATTAATAGTCCACGGATTTCTGAAATAATGCAAAAGATCTTTTCGGTGTTTTGCTGCACTTTCGTACCTTCTGGTCTGCTTAACAACGACTTAATAAACCACCTAGTTGTTGCAGTGCGCTTTTCCAAATTAACCCGTGTGACAAGCGTTTATTTGCCGTCGATAAGGAGTTTTAAACAGCTTCTGTTTCGAAGTGCTCACGATGCAATAACTAATCTGCAGTTAGAAGGCTCTGGCGTTCTCTTGCAGGTATGGCATGGCCATGCAGGAGTTCGGCACGCCGTTCTACACTTGCTTAGACAACGGAATCTGGAGCCCGGCCGACGACATCCCGAAGGACTGCTCCCGTGAGTTGCAGCTAAGCCTCGGTTTCAGTGCCGCTTCTACGCGTTGAAAGTTCTTCCTTTTTTTTTTGTTGAACTGAGCAAGTTTTGGTCGCATACCATACGCGTTCTACGTATTTCGGTCTCAACTGCGGTTCGGCTTGCCAGGGACGCTTGAAACGTGAACACTGGCTGGTATGGAAAAAGCAAAATGACAGTTTAAAATCTCTCAAAAGGTTACAATCCTCAAAGAAGTTGTGGAAACACAACTTCGCTAGGATTATTTGGGAACAAAAAGAAACGTTGCGCTGGTTAAAACTTTTAGGCCAGTGGTTCTTGACCTTTACAAACACGCCGAACCCTCGTGTACAGTTTTCCAAGCTCTTGTGGAACCCCATTTTTGCCTAATATAGCAGAAAGTAAAATTGGGTTACTACAAAGGTGATCATGATTATCTTGCTGTGATATAACCACGCCTATATAGTCATGTTTCAGACGACCTTCGTCGAATCTCTGAAACGGCTCCGTCGAACCTAGGTTAAGAACCACTGTTTTCGGAACCACTTAAATCGTTGCACCGCCGACATTTTTGTCAAATGTGATTTTCTGATCACAAGATCTTTGTGCATGTCTTACCTGTAAAGCACGTCTTAAAGTTCTATTAAATTGTCTGCGCAAAATGCTGAGTGGAATGTTTTTATGTCAGATCAACGTTACTCCAGTGAGATCACCAAAGCGTTCCGGGGAGGTTACACCATGACCACCAGGGAGAGCTGCAATGACACCCAGTTTCTGGAGTCTGTTCGAATCAACTTCGTGGAGTGGCTTACGCCCTTGGTAAGTGCGAAGCTTTTCCCCCGATGGCGATTACGGCATTGTGGCATCCAGGGGTTTGGTGCCAAACAAAGAGGTGTGGGAACACCCTTCCCACGCGTTCCCACCCCACTGCACCATTGATTTAGGTTAAAGTCGAACTGTAACACTAAATATCGCACAGATGCCCTCACACGCAAAGCGCTCCTTTGGTTCTCGCAGCTCACTCAGGCAAACTAGTTTGCCTGTAACTTACTCCGCAACGGCCTTAAAACTTCAAGACTAAATACTCCGCTGAAACTAAGAGAGCAGAGCAGGGCCGGATTTACTAATAGGCTATGTAGGCTAAAGCCTAAGGCCTCAAGGTCCAAGGGGGCCTCCAGCAACCTGTGGTTCCCGTAGAGTCAATTGCCGGTATATGAACAGTGCGACAAATATTGGTCAAAAGTTTTGTATTAATCATTCATCAAATTTAGTTTTATTCACCTAATCCAGCTATGTAACAACCCGCAGCCGGTATGTGGCCCAGTCGCATACTAACAACCCGTCCTTATTTCGGTAATCTCGAATTTGACATTTTTGATGCTGGTGGTCCTCAGTGCCATTATTACGTCTTTTACCATGGCAGTTAGGAATCGGACGCTTTCAGTAAATTAGCTTGTGGTAAATTCAGTTTGCTAAAATCAAAGTATGCCATTCAATGCGCGGCTCTCATGAATATGTCATTCAATGTGCGGCACTGGTTAAGCAGTGAAATAACTTTTGGCTCAGTAAGCCACTTAGTTTGGACAGAGTTGACCTAATCAGTTTACGTGTTGATAACACCGGGGTCTTCCAACAAGATGAATCTCAATATGACCGTTGGTCAAGCGGCATGTCTACTATTATGTCGATATACTCAAAGCACGTTGTTTGCGTCCTGTGTTTGCTGAATCGTACCGATTGTCACGTGTGAATTAGGCGAAAGAACTATTGGCTGTTCGAGTTTGAAATGCATCTGCTCAAAGCTTGAGGTTGCACTACTACAGATAAGAGCCACGTGTAGGGCTAGCAGCACTATCCTACAATAAAAACACAGTTGCTTCTTTTGACCAAAACTGTAGTTTTGTTAGCGTTTCTATCACGTAAAGCTCCTTTGGTGTTTTTAGTTATGATTTTTTCCATTTTAATTTTGTCAAAGTCATTCAGAAATCACATTGCTGTTGAGTACTTGCGCAAGTTTGTACTGCTCCCATGCTAAGCCAATCACATAAGACTTTAAGGAGCTTCAAAAGCAAGCAAAAGTCACTTTGCCAACTGGCAACCACAGAACTCTACCCCAAAGAGACAAAGAAAAGGGTAACAGCAAGAAAATGAC
>JGI24158J21664_10000046_pt1 | contig 61497 bp, 50 predicted proteins | sample Ectturendosymbi3_FD_21664 | JGI IMG/M metagenome (IMG submission 21664) | reverse complement strand
AAATACAGTATTGCTGAAATCGCCCCCCGTCACCGCTTGGAAACAACAGCTGTTGGATGAGACTTTTTTGTAGAAGTCAACTTTCTAAGTACAAAAAAGTTTTGAAAAAATTGTTGATGTGTTCAATACCAGAAAAATTCAGTATTTTAAAACGAGGCTTGTAGCTTGACTGCTGCTGAAAATCTAGGCTAATTTTTTTGGGGAAGTTTGGAAGACATTCCCGGCTGTTTCGCAAATAAAAGTACGAGCCACCTTAATGGTAACACTATTGATGCGCTGCTGTTTATGCATCAATAATATAAGAACTAAATGCCGTTACTGCAATTTACGGGCGTTGTGCTTTTTCCAAATTTGGTCAGAATCTCTGGCTTGTCCAGTAGAAATCTTTACCCTCGGATTTCAAATTTGGCCCCGAAATACCAACATTGTGTTGTACCATTGGCCAGACACTTTTCAGCACATCGGTGAATCGTCGGTACTCATGAGCCACTTTGGTTCTTTCAACACCGTAACATTTTAGACACAAGTGCGAAATGCGTGCTTCCGTTCACGGATTCAGCTATCTTGGTATGTAATGTGCTGTTGCAAAGAAACAATTGCTGCAAGTTTAAATTTCACCATAGCTTGATAAAATGCCATAGAACAGTCGGAAACTTTTACTAGACTAAAATTCTCTCCCTGTCAGTGTTTGAGGCTGCCAGCTTGCGAAGAGCTAAACAAACAAAAATTTAATATTTAGAACAAGGACTTCATTTATGACACACGAAACAAGACGTTTCTTCGTAGAGTTGTTGATCAGCTGACGTAGCTCAATGGTGTTTCAAAATAAGCTTCAGTTTTTTGATGAAACGCTTTTAATTGGCAAGTGCTGTGGTCGAAACGCAATCAACTCATTCGTAAAACACGGTGTCAGTTCTCAGTGTACCATGGGCCATAGTTATGCGCCAGCTATCCAGCAGCGGCTTTTCGAGGATGGCAAGACCCTTTAAAAATAAAAAACTCACTTCGTGAAAACCACCACTGCAGGCGACAGTTCCGTGTCACCAGCAGCACCAAACGATGTTTGGCATCGACCAAAGCCCCTAGCATGATGTATACTACATGCCGCGATCAGCTAGTTCAGTGTGAAGTAAACTAGATGCCTGATGAAACACTTCAACATTCATTAATCATTAAGCAAAAGCATACGCAAAATCACAGTGGCAACAGAGGATGCGCAATAAGTAAAGGATACAACCGGACACACGTGTGGGAGCACGGTTACAATCGCATCGATGTATGGCAACGAGTACAAAAAAAGTACGGGGAGGAAACGTAGAACTTAGGTACAGTTATGGCCTTTCGGCGGCCAGTGCCGTCACAGTGGCTCAAACCACTTCACGGCACCACTTCAGTATCCTCAGCAATTCACATATCATAGGCACTTCCGCTAGAGAGAAAAGGAGAGCCGAATCGTTGGCGTTACGTTTGTTTCACAAATTTAACGTTGCGGCCTGATTCGGCAAGTTCGGGATACTTCTCGGGATCAAAAGCGAATTGCACCGTGTGGGAAGACAAACTGCCTCGTGTCAAAATTTCATGAGCCTCGCTCCTGCTCCAGCGCGTTCGAAGCCCTTCTCGCAGCTTCTGCCTCTCTCTTCCCCAAGCGTCATTTTCTGCGCGGCGCAGAGCTTCGTTCGTTATACGATCGCGCTCAAACTCAGTCGTAGAGAACTGAGAGTCATGAAGATTTGAGGCGAAATTCACGTACACCATCACCACAACTGCATGGCTCGATTCGACTCGAATCTGATTTTGTACTGTGGACACAACGAGAGGCGAGCTTGTGTCAGAACGGGACATTTGACTTGCTCCATCTTTACGTCCATTGCCAGCTTCGAGCACTCGCTCTCGGCCAGGTTGGAGTCGCAAGGTCTGGCGGTCTTTGTCGAATGACTCAGACAACTTTGATAAATAAACTGTGGGCTTTCCTTCCAAGCTTAAGCTCATCGCTACTGCTGCGGAATCGGCGTCCCTTCCGAATATGATGTCACCTCCGTTGATGATACCGCCCAGTCTTTTGACGTCGTCAGTGGCCGAGTGTAAGACTTGGGTCGTGATTGTACCGCGATCAACAGCAAGAACCAAGCCTCGCGCAAACAGAGTTCCATCTTCAATACAACATACGTCTTAATTTTAGTTAATTACATCAATAAATGGTTTTGTGCCCTACATTTGGAACAAGTGATAATTACGTCATTTAATGTTTCGTGAAAGAGCTAATGGTAAAAACAGTCTTAAAAGTAATTTGACGACTAGTAGGTCATTCACTAATTATTTACGATTATGTGCAAAACCTTGGTACAAACTTATGCAAACCTAAATATCAGTGGCGTGCAAACCAGGGTTGTGGAGTCGTTAGGAGTCCGAGGTTTTTGGGTGGAGTCGGAGTCGGATTTTTTTGTCCGACTCCGGTTGTCCAATTGGATCGTTTTTACATCACACTCACAAGTTGGGTATTCCTGTTGAAATGGTTCAATTTCTTTTGAAACTTTTGTCGAAACAGATTTCTTGCTGTGCACCACGATTTCCATTGATTTTAACAGCCAAATTTCATTCTGTTTGTGTTAAGGAATCGGAGTCGGAAATTTTGGGAAGGTCGGAGTGGGATATTTTACCTCCAACTCCGCAACCCTGGTGCAAACGATAAAAAACAATAAGGTCAACAATGATCTGCCACAAATTCTCTTGTTACCAACTTGGGTCATATTGCTTTTAACCACTGTTCTATGAATACAACCGGCCCTAATAAATTTCACGATGGACTTTCATAGAGTTTCCGTGTTTTGTTACCATGAATGCGAAATTCAAGCACGCTGTGCAATAACAGTGTGGATCTGATCACGTTGTGCAATAACGGATCTTTTCCTTTAATGGCGTGTACAATACCTGGCGTTGGCATTATCCGCGGAGCTTCACTGTTGATTGGTACTATGGCAGAAGGCGTCGCTGTTTGCAAGCCCATGTAAGTTGATAGATAATGTGAAAGCTGGCATTCAACACTGGATTTGTCCTAAAAAGACATTAAAGACTGCTATGCAGGCCCAAAGCCACCAGGTTGCAAACTATTTTTATCAAAATATAGTATTAAAGAATGGTTCAAATAACAACGATCCATTAACCTTGTCCAAAATGGCATAGCTGTCAACACACGTTAGACTACGATTGAGATCAGCGCAAACTATTTTTTGATTGTGCTCAGAAACGAACATAACCTGAGCACTTTCTTGCATGAAGAGATTGCAACTAATTTCAAACAAGGAGTGCATCTGCCTCCTGATAATGGTTTTATGTTGGATAATGAACAGTGCGGTCAAAGAGCTTGGATGAAACAGATCAGAAAACTGTGTAGATGAATTTTAGACTATAAAATTTTGTTCCAAATTTTTTCTGTTTGTCTAAAAAATTAGCTTACGTTCACGTCCTCTCACTTGCNAAGTTTTCAGGATGTTTATTACAACAGACAAAACCAAAAATCCTAAAACAACTACTATTTCTTTAGCTACATCAAACATATGTAAGTAATTTCAACTTGATTTTCCATGACAGATTCACACTCCAGAGTTGTTAAGATGTGAGTGCCATTCCTACTTTAGATTATTTTGTGTTATAGGCATGTCAACGGGATTTGCTGTAACTTTACCTTTTGACGAGACGCAATTTGTGGATCTGGAGCCACGTTCTTCAATTGAAACCCGAGTGCGTCCAACCACGACGAGGTGTCAGTCATGTGCTTGTATACCGGAGCCGCATTGACTGGGTCTTGTACTTGGTACTCTGCAAATGCCACGGGGAAGGAACCAATGTTTTTCAGTCTGGCGATACCACTTGAAGTAAACTGGCCCGTGAGTGCGTCGTAATCTACGGGATTATGAAGCTGCCAGGAGTCTTGTTCTGTCGTGGAACGCCCTTCCAATACGACGTCGTTTGTAATTCTGGCAGAAAACAACGGGGACAAAATGGTGCGATCAGTGAATCGAACCAAGTCTGTGGCGACGTCGTAGATGCCACCTCGGAAACCAATTGCAAGGTAAAGAGAAGGCGCTGAATCGTAGATAATTTGTCCGAACGGTGAATACCTGCGAGAGAAGTTATTGATGTGATACAAGATTAAAAGAATAGTTTTCCTGCTATTTTCATACTATTGAAAAGCTACCTCAAAGTTGTCAAAATGCAGATACAGAGGGGTAAAAAGTTATTCAAACAGTGCATACTTAATCTCCTTTGTGAGTTGTCTTCGGTTGTCAAAAACTGCTAGTGGACTGCCAGCATGGTCACATGCAACCGACCACTGTTGCCCGCCACTGCACTCGATCGCAATCAGGAAGCCCTCGACATCGTACCGGTACGTCGTGATTCGCCCTGACGTGCAGTTACAAGCTTTCAAAGCGGTGTTTGTTACAAACCATCAAACAATATCAAGCATCCCACCAGCAGTAGGAAGCAACAACCGAAAAGTTTGCTCAAGATCGGGAATTTCAGATTCAACAAAGCACACAAGATGCAGGAGGTGATATTAGATGTCAACAAACTAACTATAACACATTTAATAATAGAAATAGCTATTTAAAAATATAAGCGGTTATAATACCCGAAGTGGCGTTGTACACGTGAGTAAGGCGCGCAGGCTTAGTAGGATCGGCGTAAATGTACCGTAGCACCTCGTTGCGAAGTACATTGATCCTCGCCGCCAAACGTCCAAATCCATCGTATCGGTAGTTGATCTGCCACCACAGGCAAGTAAGGTTACCAAAATTCTGCTCGGTTTAGTGGACGTCGTTATGCTAAGTCCGATTAAGAGGTTCTTCGGTGGGATGAGTCAATTAAGGCTACGTTTGTGTTGAAAAGGTCATTTATGCGGGCACTAAAGAAAGCAGTTGCTGCTTAAGCGAGCGAAATGCACAAGAAACAAAAACTGATCATGCAAGAGGAATCATTTTCATAGAATGTATAGTTGTCACTCACTTCGTACAAAGAATCAAGTCGGTAGGCTTTCACTAAATAACCCATGCTGTTGTATTCAAAGACTTCGTTTCCACGTTGGCGCAGAAAACCATCTTGGTCATACTGGTACTGAAGGTCACCGAATGATGCCAACCTGTAATTCAACAAACCAATTTTTAGACTATTTTTGGGCAGAACACCATCCAGTGTATCCATATGCAGATGTAGGTTTTCAAACAAAAATTTTACAAATAGGTTGCAATTCGGTTGAGGCCATTTCTTAGAAAAACTAGAAGCTTCTACATATTGCTATCTAGCTGGTTTTGCACCTTGCTTGTTCTTTAACAATGTTCCACAGATAACAACGATAATGAAAAGGTAATGCGTTGCAATTAATACTGCCGATCGGTTACAATTAAACGGCTTATGTTTTTAAAAAATAACGAAACTGCACCTTCCATGCTTGTCGTAACGCAGGACTTCCCACGTGCCACTGTGCTCAATTTTGGAAAGTTTGTTGTCATCATCATATATGTATCGCCAATTGATGGCGCCGTCATAAGCAACAGATCGCAGAGCTCCGGTTTCGGTGTACGTGAAATCAACCCGTGAGTCATTCGCTTGCATTCCGATCTGACAATCGACGGTAGAAACGCGACCGCCGATGTTGTAGTGAACTTTCATATTGAATACAACGACACTGCAAAAATGATCGTTACGTCAGCTTGGAAATCACGTGAAAGTGCATTGACTGAATATTATCAATTTAACACTCAAACAAGACGTTTTTCCCTCTTAAAAAATAATATGGTCGCGGTGTTAACTTGCATTGTATAACGTTTTCACTCCCACACACAACGCAGTAGGATTAAGCGTAGATGGCAGTAACAAGGAACGCACAGACACATGAAAGAACACGAACATAAATGTGCAGCGGTAATAGAGAAGCATACGCTTAATTGCGCTAACACGATTACTTCAATGAAACACAAGCATAGATATGTGACACTAGTAAAGAACGCAGGCATGGATGGCGCCAAAAGGTTGATGTGACATTTAGCATCGCTGCGTAGTTCTGCGATGAGTTCCAAGTAGAACGATTGATAAAATGCATGGAGTGGGAGACTGCGAAGGACCACAGGTCATTTGGGCTTCAGACTTCATATAGCGTTTTATATATGAGCCAACTTTACCAGAGGTCCACGAATTGTTCTCTCTACACTTTACTGCTCAAGCGATTTGAAAAAGTACACGGAGTTAAATAACCTTTGACGTGTTTTCCAAAAATTTCACTACAGCACAAGATCAAACTATAATAACGTGAATGCTTGACTCTTACTCGAATACTTCAACTTGAGTCTCCGTAATTCGACCGTTATTATCCGACTGCTTGGCCACTGTCATTGTTTGAGTTCCCACAGCGTAGACGGTGGGAGTCAAATCAATGATTCTGTATTGGCCGAATGTGGTCAGTTTTCCAGAGACATCGTTGTAGGAATAGTGCTCTACTGGGAGTCGTGTACCATTCACTCTAACCTGCACATTAGATCACAACACAGCAATAAAATCTAACTAAAATATTTTGTAGTGATAACAAAACACGTGTTTTGCAACTTGAACTGAAATGGAAATGGTTACCATATTCAAGGCCCATCGAACAAACATCAAAATACCTCCTCCAGAACAAATCTAAAGTGGGAGATGTTATTGAACTAAAGCAGGTTAACACACTAAATTTGAGAAAGATGCAGGGTTCTATTTAAACTTGCCACAGACCTGCACTTTCGTCCAGTTTTGGGGGGGCAAGTAAGAGTCGTAAAACTACCTTGGCTTTAGACGTACATCGAACCGGACACCGAGTTTGAACGCATGGTGCAAAAGCTCGTGCAGTCCTCGCAATTACTGTAGTTTGAGCCTTTTGTTTACAGGGTCTGAAACTCTCCGCCAACGGTAAAAGCTTTTAATCTCCTGACAATATTACATATCTTGGCTGAAGCTTCCGACCATTTGTATTTGCGCTGATAACGACCGAAACTGAGCTGAGAATCAGTAACCAAAAATATTTGAACAGCTTTAGTAAAAATCTCATGCGACATTTAGCAACTATTGAAAATTAGGAATAAGCAGTGTTTGAAAGCAGGTTGTACGGTGCAACAGTGCAAGTGTGTTTCTGTTTTTACTGACCCTTAGCTTGAAAACATACCTTTTTAGCATCAGCCAAACAAACTCTCAGTCTTGTACTTATGTGCCAAGTATGTCCGTAAAAAACATGAGAAAGGCTACATGCTACAAGCTCATTTAAAGCAGTTAGATCGACCGCTGATCACAAGCTGAATAAAAAAACAACCAAAAACGTGTCATCATTTTTGCCATGATGTGAAATCTCTTAGAAATGCGTAGAATGGATTTGAAAAGATATCTGCACGTAAATGGAACGGGCAATGCTTTGTGCGCTGCGACTTCAAATTTGAGAGGCGAGTATAAATGCATTTCGCTTGCTAAGTCTAAAAGACATTGTTACCTCAATGCTGCTCAAACGGAGGTTCGAGTCGCTTGTATAATCAAACACTGCCAGCATGCCGCCATCGGTTGAAGATGCTACGGTATGACGTTCCACCAGAGGACCGTTTCTGTGGAACCGCAGCGTGCAGTCAGCAGTGGAGACGGACACCAGTTCGCCTGAGTGCGGATCACGCAGCACACTAGTGAGCAGAGCATCATGAAGAATTTCAGTCAAGTGACCATGAGAATCGTAGCGAAATATGGCCTTTCTTCCTTCACCTGCCATAAAAACGTAGCGTAAAGTAGGTTTGAAATCTATCCGAGATGTTCCTTGTATTATCCAAAAAGCTTTGTGAGCACTAGCAAACATTCATTACATACTGAATCTTTCTTACAATCAGGAATTGGACAGCGTTAAGAAAGTCTTTTCATAAGCGAGCGTTGAAAGAACACTTATATTTCACTGACACATCCTCCAAGATTGAAAGAATCGAGAAGTGTGAAAAAATCGAGAAAACCAAAGCTTCGGTCATTCACATATTGATTTTCACTACTTTAATCAGATAAATTTTTGTCATTTAAACGCAGTTTCCGCAGTTCAACAATAGCTAACTGCATGGCACATCATTGCAAACAAAAATAAATCAATAAACCTGGGTAGTAAATTGACAGAAGGCTGCCCTGGTCGTTGTTGTCCATGACGAGCATGTCCATGCCATTAGAACCTACAAAACTAGTTCGAAGAAAACCGACTCCCAAACTGCGGTCTATAGCGTAGGATAAGCCGGAAGGTAAAGTCATCCTTTGGAGATTCTTGTTATCGTCGTATTGGAAGGTGTACTGAGCTGCAGCATGAGGAGGACTGAGGTGGGCGATCTGTGAGACAAAGGTCAATGTATAAATGGCATTAAAAGTTGTCTGCATATTGTGAACCACCGAAAACTAGTTTGAACAGGAATCCTAAAGATAAGACACTAACTGTTCACAAACACGACACGTGGTTCATAAAAATAGTTTCACAAAGACACGTGGTTCATAAAAATAGTTTTGTGAAAAACTTCTTAATCAATCGCTTTGTTTTCAAAACCAGTACGTCGTAAGTAATTTGTATATTAATATTTTAAGGTTAATGATTCTCATTGGTTACACGCATGAGGAAGTGCTAAAGAAAATAGTGCTAAGCATTCCATTAATAACGTTAAGAGTTGCAGGAAATGCTTTTTGAAATATTTATCAAACACGTCATTTTTACTTCATTACTGTCACTGACTGACTGTTTTGGTTCGTTAATTATAATGCTGGAGTCGCTGAGAAAGATCTTGAATGGAACAGACTATTATTCAGTTAGATTACCTTACTTAAACATATCAGAAATAAGAACTGAAACTTACTATAAAAACTCATAAACGTGAAACATTTAAGTATACTCATTGACAACCGATGAGTAATATTGTTTCAGACACGTAAGACGCGTCTTCGTGTTTGACTTGCTGTCGTAAGTGTTGTTTGCTTTATTGCTTTTGAGATGCAATTACGACTTTTCTGAAAACGTTGCCGCTCCGGCATTCTCGTTTAATCCTTCCTTGCTACGCCTCGGCAACACTTGTCCTGATTTCAGTCATTTAACCTATCTTGAATATCTTTGTAGAAGTAACTGCGATTAAGATTTTTGCGTTAAAGAATAGATATTTTTCAACTGCTATTTAGCAAATAAATTCATTTAAAACTTCCCCAAAATCTGTCGGCAGGAAACTTCACTTGAAGTTTCATCAATTTCAGAGGCATTTGAAAACCATCAATGGTTGGAGATGTATGATCTAATATTCCGCGAAAAATACACCACGCGGCAAATTCTATTTATACTTCTGAAAAGTTAGGAAATCCTAAAAGGAAAAAAACATCTTGTTTTCTTCTTTCCTGAGCCCTGAAACAAATAGGTTATAAAAAGCTTTTTTCATACAAGTGATATTCGCTTTAGGGTTCTCCGGGTGCCTGGAACATTTGCCACCAATAACTTGATTACACTTACTGTACAGCGTGGCTTAAGTATTTTGGAATCACTTGTGATAAAATCGAGAAGTTTTTTTGAAACGAGCTTTCTGTGAATTCGTTACTACGTAGCACCCTGGTCCTGGTACAATTATTTCACAGGGTAGTTTTGCGCAAACACGGCTGGTGTCAGTGAATGTCAGCAACTGATTTAAGAAAGTGCTGCAGATAGTTTCAAAGCATTTGCAAGTATGACAGACAGAATGCCCATCGAGTCTGTCACTTTTGTAAACAAATTTTTACCTAAGAGACATTACATTGCCCACTGCAACACCACACCTTCCGGCATTGGCGTGAAACGTGCAGGGCACTTTGAACCAACCTTGTTTCCGTAAGTGTATCGCCACGACGACCCGTCCGGTCTTCTCGCGCTAAGCATGTTTCCGTGTTGATCGAAGCGGCGTTTTTCTGTGTGAGGGCCGCGTTGCCAAGTGCTGGCGCGACCGCGACTGTCGTATGTCACATTGACTGGGGTGATTTGCTTGCTTGGCATCCAGAGTTTGGGTAAACCGCGGTCGTTGTACTACAACAAAACACATTCCCACTTCCTCAACCACAAAGCTGTTACAATAAAACCAACAACGCAGCGGAAATTCGGTGGGAGTTTTGACACAACTTTTTTGAGAAGTGGCACCTCTACAGAAAACCGATGTAGCACACTTTTTAAAAATATTCGAAAAATTAAACCCCTGAAAATACCGTCAGACTTAGGAACACGGGACATTTTATGTTACTTTTCTTCCGAAAGTAATTCCAGAAATTTTTTTCATTAACCCTTCTCAGGTGACCTCGGTTCTTCTACTTAAATTAAAAATTAGTTAAAATTCACGTAGAAAGCTGCTTCTTTCAGTAGCCGCATTTTTTGGCGCTCTTTCGGGCTGTCCTATCGAAATCTGCACAAGTTTTGTAGTTTTCGATGGGGACCAAAAATTTGCCCAAATTGACCCATGGTTACCTGAGGTGTAACAAAATTCCTTCAAAAAGGTTACCTGAGGTTACCTTGACCAATTTTGGGAAAAGGAGTTGGTGCATGTAGGTTCACTAGCAAGCCACGCCAGCAACGTTTGACCGAAGCCAGCACGGGAGTAGATCACACGAGTACAAGCCATGACGACACAAATCAATTTGGCGCGAATAACTCCTACTCAGCTCGTGGTTTTAATTGAGAAACAGGCAGGAAAATGTATGACGCCTTCTCCGTCAGAGGAAAGAAATTGGAGCCAGAAAGGGCCTGCACCTTGTGTGTGCACTTGTGGTGAAAGGTCAAAGCATTTTATTGGAGACATGATGAACCTTGTGTTTCTCTTCACCTAATTGAAGTTTCTAGAACTTTGACTTAGCCAAATAAGGCTTGCTCTTGTTGTGCGTACACTTGTGGTAAAAGGTCAAAGCATTTTATTGAGGACATTAACTTTGAGACCAGACAACGCTGTGGAACCTGTCCACCATCAACCATCAAAACAGAACAAAACGAGGTTCATGCGCCAACTGCCAACGATGGGGAGCACTTGTCTGCATTGATCACTTTCAAGTTTTCTGCAAAGATTACTCACAGCCCTGGAATACTAACCCCGGTTGATTTCCATCCAGACAGGAGTGGTGGCCACGTGGTCCCTAGGTGAAAATCACCCACGTTATGGTTAGTGTGAGTTTTTGGTTTCCCTGTTAATGCCTTGACATTGTACAAATTAACAAAACTCCACTAACTTACTTAGAGTTTTCATACATCAATTTGGGGGAGCTTGATGCATTGTTTGGACGGGCTTAGCCCACCAAAAAAAAACCGCGCGCGCGTCTAAACCTGTCAGTTAGTCCAGTATAGCGAATAAACAACACCTGCCCATTTTGGGCAAGGACAACAACGGTGTTTGTGTTTAGAGGTTACCTATACGTAGGGCTTATAAATGTGCAGTTGTGGCAATAGTAAGATTGTCAATGGATACGTTTTTACCTGAATTCTAAGCATGAACTTAGTATGATCATCATAGATTTTTTCCATTCGATGTGCTCGCGAATAATCAAGTGACAAAACATTCCGCCCATTAACAGCCATGCGGCGACCTAGAAGAAATTCATTTCGAACGGTTCCTGCAAAATAATAACAGTAGGTTTAAAATATTCATTTAAAACCTTTCATTAGCAAGTATTTAACAATTCATTGAAAGCAAGCTTAAAACACGCGTACCAAAACCAGTACCAAGCGAAATTTCCGACTTGCAAAATCGCTGACTTCATGCCATCCAGGCCCGTAGGCATTCGTATTCGCGGGCAATGCCCCCCAAATTTAATTGTGCCCAGAAAAAAATTGTTTTAAACATACAATGAGAACAAATATCTTGCCCCCATAAAATGTATTTTACCCCCACAAACCGTAAAACCTGGCTACGGGCCTTCAGGTCATGCATTTCGCAAGCGGCGTCTGTTCACTGAGATGCGAAATATGCTTGAGAACTGACGATTAGGGTTAAGGTTTAGGCTTATGGTTTAGAGTTATGGTTTAGGGTTAGAAAAATAATTTTACGTCTAAGGCTAAGTCAAATATCTTTCAGTGGTTAGTTATTCATTGTGGACTATCTGACGTCTCACCAAAAGTTTTATTTCTAAACAGAAATCAAAAAATTAACCGCCGAAGTTTATTCCTTTGCTCTGAGACCTAACTAACATACAAGAATAGGTCAGAAATTTCGCTTGACACCGGATACCAGAAGGAAGATTTTACACACAGAATGAAACAAATGGCAAACATAGCAGAAAAATGAACAAGAATGTAGAGGTTAGATGAAAGCTATAAATACAACTAACCGCCTTCTTTCTCTTTTCGTGTTCGCCAAACTATCTCGTTCTCCAACGGATCTGCCGGCAAGTGGATAGTACGTTTGGCCAAGAATGGAGCCGTCAATCCCAAGACAGGATGGGGTCGTGTTTCCAGGATCAATTCGGACTCGTCCAAGTAGTGAACCGATATTGAGTTATCTGTCCANCTTTTGTACGTTGTTATCATAGCACCTGCAAAAGCAGATAGTGAGCAATAACGCAATGCTAATCGGAAAAAGTAATTAATTTCAAANTGACGTTGAGGGCTCCGCATAAGATGGAAATGGCAGGGTGCGAAGTCAAGTTTTGCGTTACAGCTACGCAAGTTCAAGTAAACTTTGAAATGACATGTGCACAAAATTTTTTTATTAAAGGTTGGATAAAACGCGAAATCTGACATTTTGTATATTGCAATGCTGTAATAACAAAACATACAGGACGGTTGTGACAAACCTCGAAAACAGTTACTGTTTCCAAAACTGCGTTTCGGCATCAAACATGAGCAAAGTAAACCAGTTTTCATAACGAAAAACTATAACATTATCTCTTTATGCCACAAGGCCATTCTTCCAGTAATATGGTTGCCTGAATTGGGGTAGCGCACTGATTATGTAACGCTTAATCGAGCAAACTGGTGAACAATGGTGGTAAACACTGCAGCATAAATCTTCAAACCTTCTTTAGCGGTTATCAAATCGCAGATATATCCAGGTTCCGTGGTGATCACGATATCCCGTCTGCCAATTCCGACCTGATCCGCAGGTTCGCTGCCAGCAGAAGTTGCAGCCGTTTTCAGTGTCACTGTGAGTTGAGTTGCATTAATTCGCCGATGGAGGGAGTTCATCGAACCAGTTGGGGATACAGCCGTGATGAGTCTGCCATATATGTCATACACGTAGAACGACGACGCGTATTTTCCGAAAACGCTCGAACGAATCAAACCGCTGTTCTCCCCGTGGTACATGAAAGATGCGATCGGCGCTTCCATATCTGAAAATGCAATAAAATGGCACAACTGCGAAGCATCAACAGAAGGCAGTTGTGCACACTTAAGTCCTCACGACACAGATGTAACAAATTAATAAAATGTCCACTAAATCGACGCCACCCACGGAACCGACTTCACCACACTTGGGGAAAAATGCGAGGCTACGTGTTGTTTTACGTTAGTGTGTTAAACTGGTTTAAAAATGTATCGATGTAAAGGTAACGGTTAGCTAAAAAAAGTCGTTTGAGGGACAGACAGGCAACGGCCTCAGTTGTTTAATATTGGTCAACGAGTAGTTTAGGCAGGAATATGGGGATGCGAAAACTTTGCACAAATCTCACGTACGTGATGTGAGAACATGTTACGTTGTTGCTTCTGCCGAATCACTGTGGAGGCAACCAGCTATAAGTACCCCACACCAGTACTGCAAAGACAACGCCTACCAAACCATTTTTAGAACTTACTTTGAGCAATTTCGGTGAGGCCTCCGCGCTGATTGAATTGTAACGTAATTGTCTCTCGGCTGGGAAGCTCAATTTCAATAGGCATCTGAAAGATCAGTATTTGACATTATCACACCATCCTTTAAGTTCGGTTAGCGTTTCATAAAACAGAAAAAGAGCATTAAGCACAGGAAATGACCGAATGAGGCCACTGACACTGACGATGTTTGGTCAGAACCATTATTTTCATCTTGGGTCTTAACTTGATTTTACGTTGTTATGGAAAGCAACCGTGGAAAGTATTCTTTAACACTTACGCCGGATGGGCCGTAGGATATTTTCAGGAAATTGCCATTGACGTCCCTCACACTGTTCATTTTCCCATCTAAAGTGTAAAAGAAGCGGTAAAGGGAAGATCCGGTGATGACATTTTTTGTTTCCACATGACGCCCGTTGCTGTCGAATACGTAGAGGTGATTAGTGTCGGGGTCAGCAATGTTGTATTGGCGCTGTTGCGTCAATGCAGGGAGTGAGTGCAAAACCTGAAACAAAAAATTGTAACGGAACGTTCTGGCAGTTTAAAAAACAAAGTTTTTTTTCCAACAAGTGGATCTTCAACGCGGACGTCAATTGTCAACACTGCCGACGAAACCAAAAAGACGAAATAAAGTTATACCACAGTTTTCCAGCTTCTCGCAACTGTGTACGATTTTTCAGTCCAAGAGGAAATACTACATACGCGTGCTTACTGGAGACATAGATAAATCTTTAATAAAAAGACCTGAAAGACCTGTGAAATATACCTTGCGTATTCTCAAGTTGAGCTGGTCGGCAACGTACAGGCTCCCGTCGGGAGTACAAGCAATGGCACTGGGGTTATGCAAGGATGCGCTGCGTGCGAAGTTTCCGTCGCCGCTCGAACAGTCGCACTCCTGCACTGCGCAATCGCATGACGAGTCGACGCCGGCAACTGTCGAAATCCGACCGCTAAACAAACAGGCAACTCGTTAAATCGCTTTTAGATCAAAAAGGCTCAACCACTGATGGAAGAAAGCGACACGCTTCGGTTTGCCGAGGAAGAGACCATGTTAAGTCACGACTTGGCCGTCTGTGTCCTACTCAAAACAGAACTGCCCATAATCGGTTTAGAAGTGCTTTTAATATCAACATCAAAGCACTATTAATAGCTCCAAGTTTGCTGTAACTAAGCTTTCGAGGAATCAGCAAAAGGGGCTCTGCTTTCATCTTTTTGCGGTGATTGATACTTTCACCTATCTGTATTCAAGTAACTAGCCTCCACACAAGTGAAAAGTTCCATTTTTTTAATTTGCTGATTTATTCAAACTCTTCACTTGTGTGGAGACTAGTTACTGCAACGTCATATGGTTTCACCTGAACGGATCGACGCGACGAACCCGGTGGACAAATTTTTGATCCGTTTCAGCAATGAATAGAGCGCCATCTGACGGAGACACAGCGATGGAAGTCGGTGAGATGAGACTGACTTTTTTCGCATTCCTGTAAATTTTGATAGTGCTGTTACGAAAATTGTTAAACAAAGTTTTTCAATATTTGTTTACAGGTTGTAAGGGATAGATACATATAGCCTCTTCATTATTAACCAGGTGTCATTAATAGCATTAAACTGAACTCTTCGAAATCATGAAGAATAAGATAATAATGGTTATGCCACCAACCGGTCATCAAGATTTTGCACTGCGTTTCGTGTGCAATGAAGCGGAGTTCCTGCTGCCAAACTTGCGCGTTTTTCGGCGATGTCTATTCGAATAACAACGTCCCCGTCAAGCACGTACAAGGCTCTGTCCACGTGACTGATTGCAAGATCAGTGGGAAGAGTGAACTCGACCTGGTAAACAAAAGCCGCTACGTTAGTCCTTGATAAAAGTGATTCGTACCATCATACCATGCACGAAGCAAATGTCAGTTAGAAAAAGCTGCGTTTAGTCGCAACTACACGCAAGATTTGAGGTAGCTTTTTCATTGCCAAGAATATCTTTTCGTCTTTTCGTCGATTAAAACAAAGTACTTTTTGCACGAGTTTCATTACACCGATTATCACCATAGCAATATAATATTACAGTAGTTTATCAAACAGCACACTTATCTGTTTGTCAATCGTTTGATTTATTTCATGCGCGGCCAACACGAACCTGCGAAAGACTTATGCTTCCATGGCAAGGTATTGGTCTCGTTCCGGGTGTATATAAAGTGCCTGCAAAAACCTTTACATTTCTACTCGCTGGCTCAATAGTTCGAATCCGAATACCGTCAACAAAGTAAAGTCTGCCGTCTTGATCCAAAGCAAGACCTTTTGGAGATGACAATCGCGCAGAGGCGGCTGGCCCGTTATCGCCGCAGTTGTCTGCAATCGTTCAAGAGGCGACTGACTTAATAAAGACACCACATGACTTTACAGCACCCGATCCAAACCTAATAAGCGACATACCACGCTGGAGCGGATAACAAGCACCACCGGTCCCAGCAACGGCTTCGTAATTTGTCGACAGGTCGCGCGAGCGGCGATTGCTGGGCAGGGATGTGCGCCGTAACTTGTAGATTTGTTTTCGATTCGGGTCACTGAAGTAAAGGGCGCCATCTTTTGGGTCGGTTGCCATGTAGTACTGCAAAAGGAAAGCTTGCATGAACCTTGTAAGTAGCAAACTTTAAACAAAGAAAAAGGGGGCTTGATTTTATTTCCTTTTGCAGTACGGCTACGCAAAGTACGAGAGAGTAATACATTATTACATTTCTGTGCGCTTGCGGGGAGAACTCACGCCAGGAATAGATTAACATCTTAGACTTTTGACAGTTTTATCAGTGATAATCCAATTGCAATACTTATAAAAGTCTTCAATCTCACTTTAGCCGGAGCGCTGCGTGTTGTGTACAGGCTTGAGGCGGTCCCATTAACATCAATCTTCCGAATGAAATTGTGATCGCCGACAAAAACATTGCCAAATGAGTCGCTCGCCAGGGCAACCGGAAGCATCAGTTGTGTATTTACGGCTGGGCCTGCAAATGCATCTGATTTTACAGCCAGTCAAAAAGCGCGGTATATAGGTTACCAAATAAGAGAGTCGCAACTTTTCAGCAGTTCGAGAGAAATAAACGTCGCTTGCGACGATGCATTAGATTCAATGAAAGCCACACGAACAACTTTACCAAGATCTACTTAAAACGAACCATCGCAACCGTTGCAGGTGTCGTGTCTGGGGAAACCGTTCCCCATCACGGTGGACATCATCGGTGGCTGCTCTTTGAGCTGCATCTGACCGCCGTTGCCAAGGTACACCACTCCTGTGCCAGGATGGTAAGCATGGTGGATATCGAGTGACCACAGGTCTATAGCATCATAACCTTTGACGGTGGTCAGCAATGTCTTCCATACAACATCCGAACACGATTCGTATTCGTAACCGACGAAAACTGCAAGGTACGGAGGTGTCATCAGAAGCAAAAACCGAGATCGACGACCACGTGTGCGGGCAAAATTGCATGAAGAATAACCTACACTCACACGGATTTGCAAACTGTACAAGTGAAACCTTAATTAGAGATGTACGGATACGTAAAGTACTGTGGTTTAATGTGACGCAGTTGCTGCTTGAGTGATAGAAGTTGGGAGAAATGAATCGTTTCCCATACCATTTCAAGAGAATTTCAAGAGAACAGCATCGTTCACCGATATCATTACAAAGCTAAAATCACTAGTACAAATAATATATTTGTTGCTTCGGCCAATACCTTGGGCAGACACGGTGCCGTAAACTGCGCGCCCGTAAGCATCCGTACGGGGCCATTCGTACATGTAGACGAGGTTTGATGACGGCTCGAATTTTTTTTCGAATAATCGCCCTTGTATGATGATCTTGAGATGGACGAGAAGCAGATTGGCAGGCTCGTCGCCATCAATCAAAGACAAGGCCAAAATTGACTGGTAACCTTCTGAACGGCTACTTAAGTAGACTAGGGAACTGTGGATTTCTGGAAGTTTGACCACTTCGCGTACAGCCTGCAATCCGAACTAACAACGTTATGAAAGAAGCAAAGAAAAGTCAAGGCAAGCATACGCCTGTTTTCTAAAAAAAGCGATAAAAGCAATCCAGTGGGGAGTGTCGCTCAGCGTTCACAGGCATTTTAGGGGTTGTTTAGTTATTCGACTATTAATAAAATTAACGTTATTTTAAACACGGAAGCATGCATGGCTTGTGATGTAACATGATAAAGAGCGATATGAAAAATGAAATAGTCACACGAAACCAATGCCATAAATACACAGAAGCAAACCTGGATTTCCGGAATTACAGCTCCTCTGTCTGAGCATGTGGTTGAAGTAAAGGCTCGAACTGAGCTGACGAGCAATGAAGATGCGGGAGGAGGCAATCTGCTGGTATCACATGTGCCGTGAACCTCGCTCGGCTCGTTCGGTTCGCTCTGCGTTCGCATGACGGTCGTCGGAGCGATCACATAGTTGTTCCAGGGCAGAAAAACAGTCACCGATGTATCGACAAATGAATTGCGGGAAAAAGTTACGGTGACCGCGCCTCCCCCGTTCGCCAAAATGTCGTACCTGAAATACAAACTTAAATCAATAAAATTATTTCATTCATTAATTTTCGTATACTTGTTTTTTGTCTCAGGAGGGTTGCAGGGGCACCAGACCTGGAAGGACTCGAAATACGTCACGGTTTTCAGCAATCTCAGATAGTTCTGCTGGCTCCACATCAAGACGGGACCAAGCAAGGTCGGACTAAAACTTCTGTCACTAACAGGCGGCCTTCAACACTGTACTCCCGCAACATTCCCTANAGCTTTTCCCGAGTCACCCGATCATATATGCTTTCTCGAGGTCGACAAAACGTGCGTGGACATATTTGGCATACACCCAAGACGGCGAAAATTTTCTGGAGAGTGAAATGCTGGCCTGTTTTGCTACGGCCAGGACAAAAAACACACTGGGTATCCTCCGGTTTTGGGTCAATTATCTCGCGGCATCTTTTTAAGGCAATTGGCATACGCTTTTCTAGGGAGGCTAAGGAAAGAGATGCCACGGTAGTTATTGCATTCTTCCCTTTCTCCCTTTTTGTGTATTGAGGATCATCACACCAGTTTGTCAATCTTTCGGTGCCGGTGCCTTTCGAAATCACCAGGCCACTTGACACACACGTGTAAGCCAAANCATTCCTTCGTTCANGGCTTTGAGCATTTCAGGTCGGATTTCACCGCAGCCTGCAGCTTTCAGTGTTTTCACAGCTGGGAAAACTTCGATTGCAGTGATGGCATTTTCCTCCCCCAAATATACCTCCTGTGTGTCCAATGGTGTGGAAATGATGACTGGGTTAAAAGTTCTTTGAAATACTCTCTCCATCTGCCAAGGATTTCCTCCTCATTGCTGAGTACGAAACCATTTTTGTCTCTGATGGATCCGGCAATATTAAATTTTATGCTTCGGAAATTCCGAATTAGTTCAATTATCAACGTATTTTTGTGGAAGGATAAAGTCAACAAATGCGATACANACAAAAATATTGAGCAAAATACCCGTTAGCCTGACGAGTTTAGCATTTGCAGGGAAAGCAAAGACGGTCAAAAAACACAATTTTGTAAAATACGCAGCAAGCTATGCTATTCGTTGTAAATAACCAATTTGTTTATAAAGCTTGCAGCTCAGTGCATTTCACACCAACAGTCTCCAAAATGTGCGTGAGCGTCATGTTGTAGCCATAAACTTACCACCCGTCAATTCTGGTCTTCGTCCATCCAAAAGTTGGTTTTTGATCAATTCGCACTTTAGCACCGATTAATGGGGATCCGTCAGCAGTCACCAGTCTTCCACGAACAACACCAACTCTCCTGGTATCCGGTAAATTTTCATTTATTACAGCAATACGTGCGTAGAAAGCAAAGCAGTGTCAAAGAACTGATGACGCATCGTTTCAATGGACAAAATCTCGACTTACCATGGATCGAATTCGGAACGTATGACGTTAAGCTGGACACCGTTCGCTCGAATGAGAAAGCGTACTCTGTCGTAGAACGACGCTGTCCGCTGAACAGGATTACGAGCAACTTCGCGAACAGGGTTGATGGACCCTCTGCATTGCGCACTCGTGCTACACGATCTGTGAGGGCAGCAGTCTGGATCTTGACAGTCGATCAAGTGGTCTGCGTGAACAATTATCAACTAATGTTTGCAGCTTAAATGCTTTAAGGCAGTGCTTACCAACCTTTTTCAACTTGCGAACCAGTTTTATTTTATTTTCAGTTACAATTATGTGGGACCCTCTGTGGCTTATTGCGGTGAAACGAAAAAGTGAGATATGAGAAAAACAAATTATAAAAAACTAATAAATTTACTGTCAACACGCAACTTGATTGGCTAATTTAAGAAAAGCTTCACGTAAATACCGGAAAGTTGCAATACTTTGAAATGCTTCACAGCCCTCCTGAAAGGACTTCACGGCCCACCAGTAGGCTGCGGCCCAGTGGTTGGGAAACACTGATTTAAGATATTCATGCCTGGATTTTATGCCAAAGTTATGTGGTCCACGGTCATTTGACGTTATAACATGCGATTTAATTATGTTTTTACCTTCTTTGAATAACATGTACTGTAGATCTACTTTACACACTTGAGTATGTGAGTGCGAGTATATGTCGGTATTTGTATGCATTTCTATGTCTGCACGGGTATGTATGTTCTCATGTGTACGGGTGTATATCTTTGTTAATATGTGCATGCGTGCGTGAATGTGCGTGTGCATGCGTGCGTGAATGTGCGTGTGGGTGGAAGAATAAAATCGCAAGTTCATTAGAACTTATTTAAGCGGTCACTGTGTTAAAATTCAACACCGCTTTAAATTTTTAAAACTTCTCAAATGATCAATCAGAAGGAATACGATTTTCATTGCTGCGCATGTTCAAGACTGAACTCCTATCTGTGAGTTTGTGTGTGTCCCTGTTTGCGTCATGTGCAGCAACAAAGCAAACACACAATAGACCTTACACGTCATTGCCGCACAGATACAACAGAAAAAAAAGAATACGCACCAAAATCATTATCTCTGCCATCTGTGCACTGCACCTCGACAGCAGCGCTGCAAGTTGGACCTTTCCAGCCAGTGGAACAAGCGCAGTAGTAATCGCCATCTATATCTCGGATGCAAGTGCCGTGGCCGGAACAGTCGTCAGCGCATCCCACTGCAAAGAGAAAATATGCTTGACTTGTAAAAAAACGGGTAAATTTTTCCAAAAGAGAAACCAGTAACTGCATCGTAGGTAGTAAGCGCACTCTCGACAAAAAAATTCTTGGCGTGGAACCGATGCATGGTCTAGTGACACAAGGTGCAAATCTTATGAGCTAGATTCAAACGCTGTTTGGGCCACTCCATGATGCCCCCTCAAAAAATTTACAAAGAGGCCCTCGTTTTCCGGAGAGAACGGCAAAGACTACAAAAGGGTAGTAAATTTCTCGCGAAAGTAAGAAATAATCCACTTTTCAATTTTTTACAAAATTGATGAGACGTTATGTACTCGTTAGATGCTAGCTAGGCCATTCTCCAGTACGTCCCCCTTTTTGACGGGGTTCGAAGGAGAAACGGTTGGTGCAACCCTGGATACAGTATACAACAAACTGTTGTAGGACCAAACACAAAAGCATTACAACTCGTTTATGCACGGATATGAACTGAAATATAATGTTGTTACCTTGCTAAGAGCTTTTCATGATAGCAGAATAGCCTGAGCAGCGTGGACTAAATAGTTATTATTTTTTAAAACAATGACATACTCGGCGAGTTCCACACACGGTTACCTAACTGAGATAAATGAGGTTTTCATCTCGTGAGCGTATATCTGTGGTTCAACTTCTGCAGTATTAGCAAAAAGCGGAGAAAAGAATTTGTTTAGGATATAATCCGATACCAATAAAGAAAGAAGGAAACCAAAATGAAACTTACTCCTCGAGTATAGTGTATGAAGGACAGTTGGAAATTTTACCTATTTAGCAGAAGAGGGGGCTTAATTCACGGAAATAAAAAAAACAAATGTCCGTTTTCAAAAGAGTCATTTTCTAAACTTTCATTCCAAAAAAATCATAAAAAACAACTAAAACTATACACCAGAAGCGAACGAAATACCTACAGTAAAAAATAAAGCTCAAAATAACGAAAAACTCACTGAACGAACAAGTGCGTCCGTTCCATCCCAAGTCACATTGACAAACACCGTTGACGCACGAGCCGTGTTCAGAGCACTTGATATCGCACTTCTTCACATCGCACGCTTCACCAGTCCAGCCAGCTTTGCAGCGACACGCTCCGTCCACGCACACTCCGTTATCCTGCTGGCAGGCAGGTCTACAGACCGCTGTGGTAGGGGAAGGTGTAAGGCTGCTGCTCAAATCTTTGTGTCGGGAATTTGGTCGATGGCCATGGTAGTCATTTGTTTTCGTGGACGAATTTCATTGGATTTGTGGGATCGAAAAATTTCAATTGCACATGAAAATTGGTGGCAAATGACGTGCGATATTGTTGTTTTGTAGAAAACGAGATATAGACGTCGTGTTAAGTCATTGCCGCAAAGGGCATTTCAAAATTGTCCAATGAATCGTAATTTCGAAGACCCCATAAGTCGCACACAGCAAAACCCACACGTTTACAACAGTGTTGAGGTGAACGTGCAAATCGGCAGCAAGGCCGACGCGTGCGACACACAGTACGGGCGAGAAAAGACGAAACAATCGAAGAGCATGCCGTTGTGTGGTTGTTTGTGTGGAATGCAGTTGTATCACGATGCATGCGACGATGATGATGACGATGATGATGATGAACGTTGGTCGACGTCGGGACCGGGTCGTCGATTCGACGCGCGATTGATTGAGTTAAGAAGTGCACGCGTATGGATCGTTGTGTTAGCATGACACAGCAAGCAAACCACGGGAAGGTAGGAAAGGTGAGAAACAAGGAAAAAAAACAAAGAAACCACGTTACCACTACATCCACATAACGTCTATTCTAAAATGCTAACTAGGAATACTCTAACACTGCAACGCACTTTTACAATGACAAGCATACCGGGACACTGACTTGCAGCAACAAACTAACATAAACAAAACATGCAGATGTTAGTAGTGCACTCGACAAAAACATAAAAAATTTCGGAAGCTTGTCGCAACCTTTCATTCGCAGTTTCATAGACTTGCATTTTCAATTTGGCATGCACAGACCACAGGAATGTATAAATTGTAGTCATAGCAACATGGTTTCAGGCTAATGTTGAACCTCATTCAATAGTTCATTTTGAAACTAGTATTTATCCGGAGTCCCACTGTTTGCATAATGGTTATTGAGCATTTAAATCAAGACAGACGTTCCTATGCGCTGTCTCGTATGCAGCGGAGTGGTACAAAACAGTACAACTCAAGTAACTACAAACTGAGTTCTACTACATTTTCCTACGTGTCTAAAATCAATGAAAACTACAATGCCTGTGTTATAAACAAGTTTGCAAGCTTTTCACACGAAAAAGTTGCAGTATTTACAAAATCATTCTGTGTCTTGTTTGCACTTACCGGTGCGACAGTCGCTACCTCCCCAACCAGGCTGACAGATGCATTTTTCGTTTATTTCATCAAACTTTCCTCGACCAGAACAGTCAGCCGGGCAGGTACTGTCTCTCTCGGAACAGGTTGAGCCAATCCATCCTCTGTCACACCTGCATTGGCCCTGGACGCAGATGCCGTGCTTTGAGCACGAGGGATCGATGCAGTCGACTGAAAAATATGAACAATTATTCAATTGTGCGACTGTAACCAGCAACGCTTCTTAAATAACATGTTGAAAACCTCACCGTCTTCGCACGAGTTTCCAGTGTATCCAGCTTCACATTCGCACTCGCCGTCTTCGCCGCAACGTCCGTGACCGCCACAGCTGGGGTCAAAGCACTGGTCAGACCTTGTGCCGCAGTCTACGCCTTTCCATCCAGAGTAACAGATGCATTTGCCGTGAGCGTACACGCCGTTCCCTCGACAGTGAATCGAACACGTAACTGCAAAAACGCTGAAATTTGTCAGAAAACTGCAACACTGTGGCGAATGTGACATTTGATTTTATCGCACAGTGCGCTCACAGGCAAAGCTGCGGCACGTGACAAATCATCTAGTGACCAAAATGTCGAGTGATAGGTGCCATTACCTTGGGAGCAGTCTTTTCCTTGGAAACCGACAAAACACTGACACTTCCCGTTGACGCAATCGCCTTTGCCGCGACAGCTGTTCGGGCATTGTGACAATCTCTCTGCATTAACAGAAGTGAACTATTGAGTCAGAGTGTTTATTTGAAATTGATGCTGCATTACCGCAGTGTATCCAATCCAAGCTATTTTTTGTAAACAGCAATCAAAAACTTTCGAATACAGCAAAGAAAAGGTTAATGGTGAATTATGTACAATTTCAAATTTACAACAAATACATTGCTTATCCAAACATTAGCATTAAATTTTGGCCTGCAGCCACTTTAAATTTAGCTGCGGGTGATAATTGTCATTGTTTACTGTAGTAATGAAAGAAGACAAGCAACATCTCATAGTTACTGTGGAAATGATGCAACCAGTGTTCTAACAGTTTTGCGAAATACACAGCAGCCTTCTCAAGCAATGGCCTATCCAACGTCTTACCAATCTAGTTCAGAAATCACACCTGATTTAGATGTTTCTATTTCCACAACTTCGTCGTTAGCTCCGTCATTGTACAGAGCCAAGTACCAGGTGCCTGGATCCAGGTATTCCAAGAACCGAGCGCTTACTCGCTCATTTTGAACCACGCTTCTTTTCGCGCGATGGTTCGACGTCGAGGTGAGTGTGACGAACGAAGATCGCATCGATACTTGTTGAATGGAAGGCAAGGAATCACCATCGATTCGTTCGAAGAAATCAAACTGCGGGACAGATAATGCGTTAGTGTATTGTGAACATACAGCATACGGATCGTAACAGAGAGTCCAGAAACTGGCATCGACTTTGGGTCACTCTTGAAGAATTTAGCAACTTCTATGCCACTGGCCTAACCATTGACCGCGTACTCTGAAAATAAAGCAAATAAATCGGCTACTCTCTGTCGAGATAACGCATAACAACCGATCACCTGTCGGACCATGGCACCCAAGCGACAAGTCGTCGGCGACGACCGAGACGGTGACCCTTACCGCGCCCATGGACCACACGCGTGGCGTAGTTAAAGCGCTTAACTTAACACTTCGCTGAACAACAAATAAAGGTGTTCTTCTGATTTTATTTTCATCAGCAAACTTGTATCGTTTATAAGGTGACGTAAGCGATCGCCACACATCAGTTAAATGGTGTAAACTAACTTTATGCAATAAAGACCGACAGACCCAAAATATTTCACAGCAGAAGCCACAAACGGTGCTTGTCAGTTACGGACTGCGACGTCAAGCGTGTGCTGATGCTTTTCTCGATTCACATCCGGAAGACAAAGCGAGTACTTGAAGTGTGGCACCCAGTATGTCGCTTGTCGTGACGAAATTGTTCAAAAATGTTGTGAAACAAACCGCGTACCCAAAAGCAAGCAAATTGTCTAACGATACGTTTTGCAACAGCAAGCGAAAGGGAAACTGCGCAGAGCGTAGCACAATGCACGATGACCGCCAGTTGGATGGTTGAAAATTCATTGTGTTGCCGAGAGAATCTCGTACGATATAGCAGGTGAGTACAACTTTACAGCACTATTTTAAGTAACAGTAAGATTTTATGTAGTGTCCTACTTGATTGACATGTAGTGCTTTACAAAATCACTCCAAACACCCAAAATCTTGCACAACTCAGTTTGACGAGCATCAAGGGTGTTCGCCAGACCAGGTTCTATCCTCGACATTTCGCATACCCGAAAAATAATCTCCGACGATAATGAGATGTTTTATACGGTAGGACGACGTTTTGTCGCTCAAAGATTTTTGTCACGAGTAGCAAACGTAAAGGTGCCTGAACGTTCCCTGTCGTAATTGTCAAGCTAATTTAGTGAGATGCGCAAAGGAAGTACAACATGTTCGCTGAATTTCGCTGTTTTGGTGAGCGAACGATTTATTTTAAAAACTCATTTCTGCGGACATTAGCCGCTGGTGTCTTGCAAAGCATTCACTTAAGCACGGTAGACCTTCATGCCTTTTTATCAAAGGTTCCTAATCTCTAGAATGGCCATGAAGACAAAGTAGGGCTTTAAGCAGCCACCCACGTGATGCCAAAATTTCGTCTGAGAAGTGCCGACCAATCCTGGGACAAAATGCCAGCCACTACAAGAGGCCGATGCAAGAGATAGCGGCTAACTTCAAATTCAGTCACGTAGCGGTTTCTCTTGGCCCTGTTGCCAGGGATTGTGAGCGTCCACAAAGCAAACCTTGTGAGATCAAAATTGATCTTGCGTTGAAATCTTCAGCAGAGGAGTATGAGACGGAAGGATAACACTAAATCTCCAGTGACGGAAAACTGCCCTACGACTTTATTGGCACAATAAATGGAAAACAAGTCGATGCCATTCGTGGCCCTACAATAGTCCAGTTTTCCTACAACAATGGAAATAAAGTGAAAGTTTCAAGTTAAAAACTTATTGTGGGTTTAACGAGCTGTGAATGCTGAATTTCGAAACACACTCACGAATTAGACATACGTATTTAGTTTGAATTTCGAGGAAAGGGTTTCACTGTTGTATTTGTAATATAAAGTTGATCAGATGAATCGAAGCAAAAAGGCTTTCATGAAACTTAACCTTCCCGCTTTTTTCTAGTAAAACTGGAGCTCCAGAAGTTTCATCCACCTGTTTCACAAATTTGGTCCTCATACTCCGCAACAAAAAAGCAATATGAAAACAAACTTCTGTTTAATGGTCAGGAAAGAAATATTTAGTTTTTGAAATCCTTTTTAGAATAGCCATTTTCACGTCAGGTGACAAATAACGCGAGGATTAGCACTCATGCGTGGTGACTGACTCGCAAAATCTTTTGATTGCCACAAATGGAATAAGTCTTACGCAACGATCAACGCACCAAAAAGAAGCAAGTTCTGATCAGGTGTCAATGCGCGAAAGCGATGCAAGATGAAAAGGTATGCCGATAAAGACCTAATCGCTTCAGAATAAAATGTTGTGACGCACTCGATATGCTTCTTTGAACTCACTAAGTCATTGGTGCCCAGATCAAGGTGTTTTGTCTGCAGAGGCAGCTGAGCAAATGCGTGGAGATGGAAGACTACGGATACCACTCAACATGACGACAAGTTGCTCTGTACTGTCCCATAAATCTGTTCCACATTAGTGAGTGTGTACAGAGCCGTTCAATACCGGGCGGGCGTGAACGTTAAACGTTGAGGCTGATGGTTTGGGCTTGTCGGGTCTGATTTTTTCGGTAAGGCGGATAATTTTCATTTACACCATCAGCACTTATATGTTTCTATGATATAGACCTGGCCGCAGATGATTCTAATTGGATTTAGACAAAAACGAAGACATAAACGCTCGCTTCAAATATAAAGAGCAAACGTTTTTCTCAAGAAATACACAGTAAGAAGGTTGGAGCAGTAAAAATACTTGAACCTGAAACTGCCTGTCAATAATATGCTTGCACGCTCTCTTCCAGCATTTATCCGAATAGGTAAGATCAATATTTGTATGTCTTATACTTCTTCATTTTAACATTACCTTGGTGTGGGAGGGCCTCAATCCTTTTCTTCCGTACACCGCGACCTGCGCGTTTGTACTAAGAGAACAGTTGAATCTCAGGTGCATGGCTTCTTCCACGTAAACTTGCATCCATGAAAAACTTCCAGGAGAGAGTTCAAACGTAGATTTTCTAAGAAGTTGCAGCTCGCTCACAGGATCTGCAACAAAACATGTGCCATTGGCCTGGAAAACCAACCAAACTGTCAGAAAACCTGCCTACGAGGGAGCAAAGCAATATTACAGAAACTTAAAACCGCTTTGGTTCACATATGGATTTTACTGTGGAAATGATGTCGGATGGCCATTTGCGTTTTGTGCAAGATTATAGAAAGACATAATAAGGCATATGCCCTTGAAATAATGCTTGTGTTTAACTTACTTTCATGTTCAACAACGATCGTCGTTGGTTTGAAAGCTGCGCCACCAACCCTGCAGGAGCTGGTACTTACATTTTCACCACTTGAAGGACTAAACGCTTGAACTGAAATAAACAAAAGCCGAGGTTGTAACCAGAGCTCGGTGATGAAACCACTCAAAGCTGTCGCCAAGCTAAAAAAGTTTAAGAAAACCTTTTCTCAAGCGTCGTCGGCAAGTCTACCATTGCTGCAAATAGCGCACCAATGGGACGAAATGAAACGCTTATGGCGTGACCAGCGACATCTGCATTGACCGACCTGCGTCGCAGCTTCTTTGCACTGCAAGTTATTCGGGGTACTTACCAAATTTTAGTCAGCAACAGCTAAGATATGGCTAAAATCGTTTTGAAGTGAAACGTAAGGACCTAGTTCAGTGCTAAAACATAAATCAGTTTGGTGGTGGTTGAGCTGTCATCTTCAGTTCCAGCAATAAACTCATTTCGTTCCTCTCTGGTTTACGCACGAATGAGCTCAAAACCTAGATTAAATTTCCGACGATGATGTTCTACTCCAAGAAAACTGACACCACGCAAGTAAACGTTTGATGAGAAGCATCTGCAAAACGGATTTACTAAAAGCACGCAGCCATTGTGAAATATCAATCAACAAGATGTACGACCTTCAAAACGTTTCGACTCAGTTTGAAGGCATATAACAATGCACNAAGCTTCGACTGCTTCAGAAAATTAGGTCAGTAATATAAATTACGCTTCATCATGGCATTGGGTGCTTCAGGAGCAAAAAATCTCACCTAAAAAGAAAGCAACAAATGCAATGGAAAGTAAGATGGAAAGAAGAATGAATACGATTGCGGTGCATTTCCACGAGAATCGTTTCCAAAGGCGCCCAGGAAACGTTTTGAAGTTTCCGCTGTACTGGCGTGATTCTCTGCGATGATGAAGATTGGACTCGAAGTGGTGTCGCCCACCGAGGCTAGGACGTTTGTTCATAAATCTCGCCGCAGTGTTATTACCAGTCGCGTTGGAGCCGGCAGATGCAGAGGTCATTGGCGGCAAGGAAGCGTTGGGGATTCCGGGAGTGAATCCTCCATATGCCGTTCTACAAAATAAACTTGATTATGACAAGTCCTACCACGGTTTCAGTAGTTGCGAAAAAAATTTAATACGTATGAGAAACAACTGACATTGCACAAAAACCTGCTAAACGCTATAGTAGATTTAAGAGATACTGGAACATATCGTGAATATATCGTTAGCAAAAACAGCATAAATTGCCTCCAAGCCATCTTGAGCTGGTCACATTTCTAGGCCTATCTTGAAATAACACAAGATAAAATGTAGCCTCAATACACATCAGAACGAAGCAGCAGAAATTGGATTGTCACAGCTGCTTGATGTGCGATGACAGACGCAAATAAAATATATTAGCAACAATGCTGGATAAAGTGATTTCCATTGGACAAGCGCTTCCCACCTTAAGATTTTTTGTGGCTCAGTAGCAGAGACTTCTTGCATTTTCTGCAGTAAACTGATAAGGGATGTTACTTGATTTTTGTTAGTATTAAGGGACATGATATCGCAACGAAAAAATGTATCTCGACGGATCGCAGTTATTTCTAAAACAAAACGGCATAAAATGATGCCTGGCATTTCGGACAAAGTTAAAAAGAACCAGATAAGAGGAAGGATTGTTACAACGACCAGACGAGCAACTTGATGTACAATTACTTCTACATGCAACTGTTCTGCCGGTTGCTGTATTAGTCTGGTAGCATCTCACATCAGTTGGGTCGTTCAAGGTTAGTCAAAGCACACGGAAACAACCAAGAAGTTTTATACAGTCATTTTTCAGTTTCACTTCCATGAAATTATTTAAGCATCAGATGCTTCAATCATCATCTGATCGTCAGTTACAAGGTGACCCTGATTGTTGGCGACATGAGGTCTCCATAAATGACACCGTTCCTAGATCACAGGGGTGTTTTCAAATGGTGTGGCTCCCTGTTGTTTTCTCATTATAAAAGATTTAAGATATTGTTACGAAATGCGAAGAAACGGCGAGAAAAGTAGAAAATTACGGCAAAGATATCCTTTACAAAACGTTCCAAAGATGGTTGAGTGCTTCACCACGAAAATTTATGAAGGTAAAAAAGGCACTGACTTGTGAGACAAAAGCTTGTTGAATTTAAAACTACATTTTTGCATAAAATTGACAAGTTCTATAACTTTTCGAAAACTTCGGACCGACAGGTTGAAGGCTTGTTTTCAGGCAACACCTGATCCGTGAAAACGGCGGAAAATACAACAAAGCCAGGCTTGTATGCTTGTATGCACGCGCATTTGGCCGTTAAACTGACAATGAAAATTTTAAGCGGGCACTTCACTTTTCCGCTGGTCTTGACTATCAAAGGGAGAGTTCTCGCGAGCTTTGAATGCTACTACTGCAACAGACCCCGGAAAAACGCGTACATAATTGAATGGCGGTTTAAACTTTTTTTCCGCTATACTCGGCTGCTGAAGACAAGTGATTGGCATATCTGGTGCGGCTGGGTCTGGTAATCCTGCCTTGACATCAGCACTGAGTCAAAAGTGGAGATTAGGTGGTTGCAATCGAGCGTAGAACAGACCCCTGATTGGGAACCTTTTCAGAATTGGAAACAAAATCCCTGTTCGTTTGCTGTTGTAGTCTTATTTCATGTTGTATATGTGAAGGAAGTCGTTACTACTATACGCCGAGCGTCGTGTGCCACAGCAAGAGGCAGACGTTGCTTTGATAGGCTTGACCAACTGCATAATTGATCACCGAGGATAACCAACGTCTCTACTCGGTTCGTACGCAGACCAATAGAATGCGAGCCTAGTCTTGAAGAAGACGTGAAATTTAATGGATAACAATGTTAGAGGGGAATTCTACCTGACTCGTAATCAAAGACAAACGTACTCGGAATCACTAGCGAGTAGCGAGTTGATCATTTCTCCAACGTTATCCCGTAACTACTAATGACGGTGCTATTAACATTTCTGACCACCACAAAAAACTTCTACTTGGTTCTGCAGCTATTGCGCAAGTTTGATTGCTTTGTGTTCAAGCCCAGATAAAAGCGCAAGAATGTCACTGCGTAGAGATCTGCACGTTTCAGCTGCCTGCAGACCTTCTAATGGACTGGGGCTCTTATCTAAAAAGCATTCCAAGCCACTGCAGGCAGAAAAGCTTTTCAGAGCAACGAGTGGGTTTCAATAGAAGAATGAGCTTCACTGTCCAAAGCAAAATGATGAAGCCATCGCGCCTGTCAACCATGCGAATAGTGTGTCTTGAAACAGAACTTGTAACAGGTTAATTAAGTTATAATACCGCATACTGTAAACACAAGTCCTAAGGTCGGCAAGTGAAACGCGGGTCACTTCAGCAAGGTAGTTCACTGTAGCCAACGACTTTCAACCTTGATTTGCCATGCTCTCGAAGAAACCGAACAAACCCAGGTGAGGTGATCCACCAAACCACAGCCCTATGTTTTGTCGAAGCGGGAGTTGTTTCACGACAATGTGTTCCGAGACAAAAAAATTGAACGAACCGCTTTTGAAAACTGAGAACTTTATTCTCTCTAGCATAACGTCTTGTTTCAGTGGTGTGTGTCGGTACAGATATACATATATAATTTCATATATATATATATATATATATTTCACATTTCATTTAATGAAATCGAAAAAAACCTGCACGTTTACGTTTGAACACTAAACACAAGGCAACGTACAAACTTACTTCACTAATGTTTTTTCTGATACGCGCAGTAAAAATAATAGTCACTAAGTTTGCAGGTTTCCCAAATACATATTCATATTAAAATAGAAACAAACGATGCGTAATTATGTTGCCAAAATTGCTAAATTCCGCCACTCCAAGAAGCGCTTTTCCGCACAATCTAGCGTGCTGAATGCCTTTGCTGATGCGTGCACTGAAGATTTCTTCGCAAGCGTGATTCACAAACATTCAAGTTCAAGCGTGAGATAGTTTGCTGCTTTGAAAAGTTTTTGCAGCCGTTCGTCAGGTTTGACCATAAAAAACAACAGGCGGCAGTTTTCTTTGACTAAGCGAAAAGAGCGTGGTACATCTTCGCTGAGCGGAGGCACCGAGGTTTGTATTGGTAATCGCATCAGCGAAAAGTTTCAACATCATCCATTCGTCAACGTCGGGTCGAGATGCCAACTTAGGTTCAATGTTACTTTCTTCCATCCGACTTTCATTTAGTCATTCCCCACCACCAACTCTGACGTCATGTACTAACCCACAAATGTATTCGTTTCAAACAAGATGCTGCGCGTTCGGAGGTCTTGTTTAATATTGTTATTTACATGGTAAACTTAAGTGGATTGATGTTTATCAACTGCAGCTTCAGTATTTCACTTAAATTAATATTTTCGCATTTCCTTAAAATGAGCTTGAAATAAGTTTCAGAGGACGAAATGGTTGAAACGAATACCAGTTATTAGACAAAAGCAAAATTTGATGCCAAAAGTAGTGACAACCACTAATCACCAAGTTTAAATCGCATGTTACAAAGACTAAACAGTGACATCTGCTTTTGAGTTATGGTATGCATTTTTCCCTGTTTGTCAGGAAAAATTTGTTATCAGACGCGCACATAAATCGCCAATGAAGAGGGCCGTACCAGCAGCAGTTCAATTCATTCAGCATAAGTTAGACCTAAGTGCTGTTGTAGGCTACTTGTATCCAAAGTTTACAGAAAGAAGTGGTGGCGAGGTTTTCTTGTAGAGGAAATATTTTCCACGAATGCTTGCTAAAAGGTAATTGCAAGCTAAAACTGTGCGGTCGAGTGGAGAAATCGAAGCAGGGAAACAGTGCTGACGGGGCTGCTTTGCTCAAGATCCTGTCGATACCGTATTTATTCGATTGTAATCCGCGGCTTTTGAAGTTTTTTTCATCATTTCCTGCGGCTTACAATCAAGGGTTGCTTACATTTTTTATTTCTTTACCTCATAGCAAGGTATAGATGACNCTCAGTCCTTCCTAGCCTACGTTTTGTCGACCAAACTCTCTTTTNGCATTCTATTCTGTTTAGTATCACGTGCACATCCGTCACACGAGGGATTAGAAGACAATTGTAGTGGTATAAGCATCANTACCAGAGTTGGCAACTCTGACGTGTTAGTACGCGAAAGTATCTTAGAAGCTTAGAAAACCTGTATTCAAGGGCGGTTTACATTAATTTTTTAACACCATTTTGTGCAGCTGACAATCAAGGGCGACAAACAATCGAATAAATACGGTGTGTGCTAGTTTCTTTGCATGAAACTTTTTCAAGAAAAATGGCTTACGGCAAAAACCTCGTTTCAGAAAAAATGAATTAAAGGTATATTGATATGACGCAAAACATCGATTGTACATACATTTTAAGCAGCTATTGGGCACACAAATCACTGCATTACTATATGAGAACTAATTCTTCTTATGAGATTCCCAAATGTACAGCAGCAGAATTTGGCAAGGATGCACTCAATTTTCGCAAAATTATTACCTGAAAATTAACAGGTAAACATGTCTGACAACAAATATAACCAAACTGGGAAGAGAACTGATCACGCAAGTTGCTGTGAAGCCCGATATTTGACCCGTAGTAACGGATCTGTATGGGCTTTTAAAGCAACAGTCACTTGTCGTGGAACCAGGAGCTAAACGGCGCCACAGCAATGACTAATAGTACACCATAACTACATCAGAAACATTAACCTCGCTGTCAGAGCACATTCTGGCGTCTCACCGTCTCGTAAGCAAAGCATACTGAATAAAAATGAAACCATGAGGTAACGGCAACATCATTGAGATCGTGGCCTGTTTCTGCATCTGCCAACGCGCGATTTGCTTCGAAGTCACGAAGTCCTTCAACTGCGGCGTTTTGGTAGAATCCTCGTTGGAACTTGCCAGCATTTTAATCAAATGCAGAATCTGTTCGTTGCTTAAGTGACGTGGCCGACGTTTTACTGATAACTACCAAAACCTATTCAACAGATCACTGGTGCCACGCCTACTGATTTTTCACTAGATCTAGTGATTTTTAGACTGATCTGGTGATTTTTCACTGCAATCTAGTGATATTTTGCAAAGTATGTTTTTGAAGAAGATTGGTTGTTTTCTTCTAATTTTTGAGCCTTTTTAACCGGTAAACGATTGATTACGTGAATCGTTGTTTAAATATTTGCACTAAAAGAAGGAAAAAGTGTTTCTAATTGTTTTCACGTCCGTGTTGTTTATTGCTGCAATGTTGGCCATAATGGCATTTTCATTTCCTTGCAGGAATACCGCAGTGGAATTAATAAAATGATAGGCTGCTTGGTCTAAAATACTCCGTGAGTGGTGTCGTTTTCAGCTGTTGAAAACAACCTGAAGATTGTTGGTGTTATATTTTCTATTTTCCAGGTTTCAGAATCATCTATTTTAAGAAATTTGCAAATGATGCAAAAGTTTTTGGGTTATAAAGTAAATAACCAAATCATTTCAAGCAAAGCTGCACACTTCGACGCAAAAATTTTAAATCTAGTGTTTTTTTCCAAATCTAGTAAATTTTTTGTGTAAATTTAGTGATTTTTGCAGAGAAGCATGAGGCAGCACTGCAACTGATTTAAGAGATGCTGTTAACACACATACAAAGCTGTGACAGCAATGAAACTGTTAAAGATACCACGCCAAAAGCGGATGCTTTTCTAGAACACACTTCGAAAAAGATCTAAAGTTTTGCGAGAAAATTACTTAGTTTCACTTCCTACAACTTTTTGTCGGAAACATTCTGCACATATAAAAATTGAAACACGTAACATGAGAAAGCTATTGAAAAGAGTCACCGAAAACTATCTGGTTCGAAATGTCCTTATTCCAGAAGTAACTAAGAGCAATACTTATCTATACGATAAAATCCCGATCATCCGCAAACCTACATTTGTGGTAAGGCACGTCTTGCGCAATGGCAACGTCATTTTATGCCACGTTTTGAAAATACAAATTGCCCGACAGGTTCCACGGGAAGATTGCATGCTGCTTTATAATCTACAATTTAGGGTTGAAGTGTGCTCGTAGTGAGCCATAAATAAAACATTCCATCGATTTTCGCTTCGCGGAAAACGCCATCTTCGCAGCGACAGGCCATGGCAGCTCGGTCGTTCCATACAAGCGCCTCAAAACCAAATAACGATACGCCTGGATAAACGCGAGGATTAATGCACTGACCTCTCACAGTTCACGAAGCCCCGCCCACACACGCCACCGGAAGCTTACAAGTGGCACTCGTCGCAAACCGCAGATCAACGTACATCTTAGAACGGGGATTTGTTAAAAACTGCTCGTCGAAAGTGAATCGTCAAGACAACAGGCAAAAAACAGCATACTGGCATTTGCTGCAGTTGCTTTTCTCAGAACCTCGCCAGCAACTTCGCGTTGGTGTTTTTTAAATGACTTTTTGTTCCCGGAAAATTAATGCAATACCTCAGAAAAACCCAGAATATCCAGAGGAAACCTTCAAGTATAAACGATGGTCAAACCAATCAAGGAAAACCCAACGCATTTTTGTAAGGGCAAACTATGCTTACGATAATGCCCGAAATCCGATAAGAAATCTTGTGATTGCCAGGCTATAAATATTTTGCATATTTTGTGACGTCGTTTAACATCGTGTGGCATTATTCGGAGCAAAATTCAAAAAACCAATACTTTGAGCGCATTTTAATGCTTGCGTACGTGAAGAAGCTCTTACTATTGATCTCTACTCTGCTGCTTCTGCGAAAAGGTCACATGGAATTGACTTGTTCAGAGCCGTGACCAAGTTTTGTTCGGTTCTGCTTATCAAAGTTAAATTATAGCATTTTCAATCGGCGTACCTGTCACCATCAACCCCGCGAGTGAAGTTCCACATCCCTGTCTCGTCAACTTCATACGTCGGTTTTAGAGTGGTTGTCACCACTGGGTCGTACTGTTCAGTGTCTGAAGTCAATACCGCTGTGACCCGCGACGTCATAACAGATGACGGGTTCTGCCATAAATGCACGAACTTCAGCGGTCTCCAGCGAATAAATACATAACATGTAATCCTTCCGATGATGGGACCAGGGATTCCAGCGGAAGGTATTCGCAAAAAAATCATTACCTGATGGCTGTAAGTTGTAGAACTGGTGGACAAATGTGATGACGACTGAGATGGACGCGACGACTGCATTGCGCCTGTGCCCATTCGAGGAAGGGCAGTCGGAGGATGGCGTGGTTCGCCAGGTGACGATCCTGACCCTGTAAACGGATTAGATTGCCACTGAGACTCGAACATTTCTTCGCTATTTCGTAAATGAAGCCTAAAGCGATAGGGCTAATGTCGAAAAGTCGTCTGCGAAAAACAGCTTGAAACCGCATGACGGTCACGGCATGGCATCATAATTGGCTCACCCTGCTGTCTTGACCACAGGAGGGCCATAATACAAAAATGCTGTCTTGTATCTTGCTTAAGAAATTTCACAGCGGAGGTTTGCAGGCCGCCCTCACACTATTGGTTGCAACACTTCAGCATAAGGCACTGGAAATCTCCTTGGGCAAAACCAGCCAATAACTACTTCGTGAAGTTTCCCCCAGCCTTTCAGATGCGAAGAAACACAATGGATTTAAACAAATATGAAGCATGAAGCTCTTTCCAGAAAACTTAATTCGATGTAACTGGCACTTCTACATTTACAAATCGCAGTTTGCCCGATGATGTTGAAACCACTTTCCATGATTGAAAAACCACTGTTGGTAAACAAACACAAAAAATTCCCAGAAAAATGAAAACCTTGAAAGATTCTGCTTACAAAAGAAAAGGCTTTCATATTTTACAACTTTTTGCGTATAGAAAATTGGTGTAAAGTTGTGGTTTAATCTTCTAAACAAAAATATAACAGGTGCAATATTACCGAGACTGCATGAATAGTCAAAACTCGTATAGGATTAGTTACGATGTAAAATCCACGTCAGTTATGGAACAACGAAATCATTTCCCTTTTTATAGCGACTGTGTCAAATGAGTTGGTGGTGATGATGATGATNCCTGTTTGGATGTACATGTTACTAAAACAACTCGAGAGCAGTTTAAAACGTTAGACCATTGCTCTGCAAGTAGCAGGCCACGATCAGCTTACATGCCGTTAACTACGGCTTTGCATTTAATGAATCACGATCGTGGAAGTGGTTAAAAGCGTGGGTCGCTGCACACAGAGACACTAACCGACTGAATGTTCGTTTCAACTGCTCTGTGTTATTAAAGACACCTAGCGGCCTAGAAACTTTAGAAACATTTTGACTAAACTGTTACACGTGTTTGCATGATGGCAATTTGTTAGTAAATAAAAGCAGACGGTCGGAGGCATACGGAACTTGCGTACTGCGTATCCCATGGGTTTTTGAACAGGAGCTCATACACCAGACACCTGGGGAGCTCCGTGCGTAGTTTTAAGAAACCTGAGAGGGCGAGACAATAACAGTTTGACATCATGTAAGCCACAACCTAATCACGATGAAGAAAAAAGTTACACATGTGAAACAAAGCTGTGTTATGGAACTGTATGTTAACGAAAAACGGGTCGATAGCTTGCATAAAAAGTTGATGGGGATCCATGACAAAAAAGGTTTAAGAACACCCAATCTATGTAAACGACTTGTATGCCACATAAGCTGCGGCGAGCGACGGAGGAACGTAACCTTGCTTTAACAAATGTCTTCCACTTTATTTGTAATTCAACATAATTTTCGAAAATGTGTGAAAAGTATTTAGCACTCTGCACAAACAACTTTGAGATGTTAACTGCTGTTTTTTAAATTTCTTGAGATTTACTGCCCAAACTATTGTATCAATTCACACTTTTTCGCAATGCTGAAACAGTCATAAACATTTTTTGAATGATTGTTATTCGCAAAGAAAATTTCAAAAAAGAAAATCTTGAGAAAGGCATAAAACAAACTAAAAAGTAACCTGAAATGTACTGCACAGGCTTAGGGCTATCAAAGCAGAGATGAGCATCGTCTGCAATGTGTCTCTTACGCTTTTTAAGCATTGTAGGGACAAACCAGCGGCAGCAATCGCATGGGAATAGCTAGTTTCACGATCGAGGATTACCAAACGTACGCCTTGTACGACAAGACGTGCATGTAAGTTAATCCCGTCATTATATCGACAGCTGCATTGTCGTATGAGCATCAATGAGCAGTTGAATGGGAAGTGACAATGCAAGGATTTTGCACAATCTTCTGAATTGCTGTTTACTGAAAACGAGCACGTGCGTCAGACCATTTTAACAACCGTTTTAGGACGTAATGGCTTTTTGGTGCATTTCCACAACCCACATCGCATTTGAAAATACGCGGTAATTTGAAGCTTTTCTACAATTAATTTCCAGCTGTCTCACTGCCCGGTATGCCATGCCTCTGTGTCCTTGACGCACCCCTGGGGGAATTGCAGGCCATTGCTGGCTACAATATTGTGCGGTGCACCTGCCTCCACACAGCATATATTATATCAGCAAGCAATTTTACCACCTTTTAGTACAATTGTAATAGGGTTCTGACCTGTCGACAGTCTGTTGTGCAGTAGAATTGCTCTATAAAGTCACTTCGCGGGGCCGGAGAAAAGGCGTCGTTAAAGAAGGCGAACTGTCGTTATAGCCGAACTACAATAAATCGTTCGTAAAATGGCTTTTTAGTTCAATACCAAACGCTTGCAAGCGTTAAAGTATTCCTTGACTAGGATTGCCGCTTACTGCATGGTGTTTTCGCGTATACTCGGATGAGAAAAAATCCAAAAAATTAAATTATTTTGTCTTTATTTTTCGAAACTGTAGTCAACGTCGTTGTTGGAATATCGAAATATTTTGTATGTTTGCCACTTTCGTACCATTTTCGCTATTGAGCGAAACAACCATATCATACTTTTTCCAAAATGGGATTCTGCTTCTTTTGTTCGACACTGTACGCATTGCTCCACCAAGGCTATCGATCAAACTGACTACATTCGCAACAATCCCTAATACTGCACAGTAAATCTCAGGTAACGATTTTCTTCCGTTGCTGCTGATGACGCAATCCATAATTCCAATCTCACGTCAAACTTGTCACGGCTCAACGATTGACCGCTTAACTGCGTATCTATTCAGTCATAAAATAATTGTGTGGTGGCTCCACATAGCCAAGCGTACACTTCAAACTCTAAAGAAAACTTGCAACTGTCGTTAGTAAACGAACGAAATATTCTGCGGAGACCGACAAAAAGTGTCACTACAGGCTATGTGACGATATAGCCGAAGTCTTATGTCCGAACTCGAATCCACGTAAAAGATAAGAATTCTGCCTGGATCGACGAAAAAGCGTCGTTATAGACAAACTGTCGTTTTAGGCGAATTCTACCACATTACGCGAAATTAGTCGCACGTCATTGTCGAGCAAGGTGAGTAACATAATTTGCAGCTAACTTTCTTTCCGGCGTAGCTTTAAGTTGCTGTATGTCTTGCATGGTAGATGCTTACCAGTGGCCTAGCCATCCAGCGGAGATCAGGCTATTTCTGCTAACCACGTCACTAAAGTTACTGTGTGTACGAAAAATTATCAAATTTACAATTTTAGAGAACGAAAATAAAAATGGTTAGCTTGAACTCATGTTTCTACAGTATTGCCGTGTACAACGTCTGCGGCGCAGACCTGACTCGTAAATGCTCCTTCAGATAGCCTATGCGTAATAGACAGGCTCAATGAAAGACAAGAAACTCAATCTTTACCTGCTTTGGGTGCAAGTAAATTCCCGGAACTGGCTCTCAAGAGGTACGATGAACCTCTTCTTCCACCGTACTGGTTTTGTTGCGAAGTGCGGTGCTCCAGTATGGGTGAAGATAATCGCCTGGGTGGATTCAAAGGGTGCTGCTCTTCGCTGATACTATCTTCCATCGCTTTTATTTCGTCATCACACTCATCGCTATCCGAATCGTTTGACTGATTATTCCCAAGCAACTTGAGGCGGTTGCTACTATGTCCAGGCGGAGAAGAAGACTGTTCAGCAGTTACAGGTTCGTAGCGCACAGACGAACGGTGGGTGTCGCTTGAGACTCCTGCGGGAAAATGTTAGCAACGGATTAATTCTGGTTGGCGGCAACATTTGAAAAGCAGCACACAGGAAATTTCAGTGTTGCATCTTGCATTCCAGGGCGTTTTGTTTTCCTGCGATCACTTTGAACGAGTTATACACCTGATGACACAGTGTCGGAAAAGCTCGTAACGAAAAAACTCGTGATCAGTGCCACGACGTTATCGTCATGAGGCTTGCATGACATGCACTGAGCAGTCTGAAGCAGGCGCTCTGCATAGAAATGAACTTGATTTAGTTTTTATTGCAAAAATCCGAGCAGTTCTCTCCCACGTGGGGCCTATAAGCCTGAATAAGCTGCTCTACGGTCCCAAGCATTTTGGCCCTTCTTATCAGTTACTAAACTGCTGCAGCAAATGCTGCTAAATTCTGAAATTCTTATGTATTAGTTTTCTTCTCGAAGTTCACTAAGCGAATTTTGTATTCACTGAACCCGCGTTGAGAAAATCTAGCGCGTAGATTAACGTGAACAGATTTGGGAAGAAACGTCATGTTTCAATGATTCGCATTTTACTCCATTCGCTTGGCCATCTGAATAAGAATATTTTGAACCCTTGTACTTTAAGTTGGGAACCGCTGCCTAAACGTTTACAACGTTTACAAACTCCTTTCTATAGCATCAGCATCGCTGATACCAGAATCTGCTTATGCTGCTTACCATCAACGTCTAAGAGTTTCAAAATAATCGTGTAATGACTCGAAAAAAATATGACATTTGTCATGTGTTTCTCACAGGAACTATAAATAAGGACGACGACTTTGGATTTTCCATTTACGATAGGATGTTAAACGCATTTCGAATCGCTTATCAAATGAGGTGCCACTTTATTAAAATGTTCAAGGTGCTCTGCACTGCTTCGCTTAGTTTCCCAAGATAATGCCACGATGACTTATAACATGAAAGTCAGTAGGCTGCGAATGAGCAGATAACTGGGGATATAAGATATCGAAAAATGCAGTTACGCAAAACACGAACAAAAGATTAAACAATACGCGCACATAACATTCCAACAAGTTGCACTTCAGGCGGCAAAAACTCTTTTAAGAAGCAGCACCAACTGAAGTTAAAAAAAAGATGACGTGCAAGCGTGCAAGAACATCAAAATCATCCGATTACTACAAGCTTCTTCAGCTATGTGACTGATGATTTTGCGGCATGTTGTGCAGCGGATGGCAGTGGCAACTCTTGGTGCCTGTCTCTTCATACGACCCTCTCATCTAAATTTTAAGGCCAACATCAGAAGTCGAGGCCTGACGACGACTGTGAAACCATTGAATATTTTAGTCCAGCTATTGGTTTTTGTTTTTTCCAGCGGGATATTTGGATCTGATTGTTACAACTCAATAAGGTAGATATGATACCAGACACAGCATGAATATATGTATGCACAAAACATAGAGACAACACTAATGACACAAGGCATGGCATGCGCACACTGGTAGTCGATTGTCCACTGGTGCGTGCAATACCTCTCCTACGACAGGGTGTCAGGCAGGTTTTGTACTTCGATGCCTTGGATAGGGCCCAACGAATTTCATACGAGCGGCAGCCGTTGGTATTACCAGCTAAGAACCAGAATTCCTTGGCGTCTGAACAGGAAATTGCATATTTTCTGCTTGACTACCAACACGTATTGTAAAAAATACAAACAATCGGTTTGGTGTATCAAAATTTAGTAAAATGAATATAATAGAAAGACAAAGATTAAGATTCTAAATAAAAAGACAGGCCAGATGTCAACACATTTCAATATAATCTTTCCAAAAAAAGTAACGCTGCCACATAATTCCATATGGATTATTCTCTAGTTTTCTCGTGCCATCGAGACATAAAAAAAGATCATACGAATCTTATAAAAAACAATCATACGATTTTCTTGCGAACCACAATTTGCTGTTTGCTTCACACTAAAACTGTGCTGTGTGCGAATGCGGTTTGCCCTGATCTTCTTGTATTGCATTCCCGAGGTTTAACATGAGTGTCGACAAAACAACTGATGTCATTGAAAAATTTGCTTATTGTGTGATCAGAACTTTGTGTCTCGCCTTTGCACACACAAACCGAAATTACCTTCCACCACTGGTAAGACCATAAAACAGTGTTACGAACTTGTTGGCTGCGTATTGATACACAGTACATCATAAAATATCACCAAGTACTTGCCTTGAGAAACAATCTTACGACCGTTTGTAAGATTTGAACTGCTTTTAAAATTTGATCCACTACAGTAGGGTATTTATGATTTCCCAGCTTTTTTCGAAAATGTTTCGCAAACATTTTCTAATTTATCCTAAATTTACTGCTGGAATAGCAAACATACAGTAGCTTAACTTTAAATAAAGGAAGGTGGTGCATTCGTGTGTAGCATTCGCATTCAAGATAGTACCATTTACTTCGTAAAATGCAGCGCTCGATGCACAATCACCTGCTTCCTCTTGAAGGCAACTTACTGCTGGAGGAAGTGCAAGGCTGTGACGCCAACCGACCCGTTTCATATCTTGCAGAGCCTGGTGAAGCGGCCGATGCGAAAAGGCCGCCGCATCGAGGCTGACTCTGCGGGAAATCGGTGGTCTGTCATGCCGAAGAACTATTTCCAGTTGATCAGCCCCAGTGTCCGTTAAACGCACCTCGTTGGAATCCACCTTGGCCATTTCACGAGACCACCTTAGCCATGCCAGCAAGTGACTACCTCTAGGCTAATTCATCTGTTTACGGCTCAGTATTCAGCTTTCCTGAAGTCAATATAGCGAATGCGTCAACTGTGAAGAAAACAGAAAGCAACCATATCTATCCATGCAAGCACGTTGTTTCCTCCAATATGCTGAAATTAGCTTAAATGTATTCAACAACAACTTCGTTTGAAGAAGCGCACCAAAATTAAGGTTGACTAAGTAAAGCAAGCTTAAATGGCATTTCTTCCGCAAACCTGCTTAAATTATTTCGCAAACGTTTCGAAGGATTTACACCTTGAAAATCATTACCCCATCACTTCCTCGGCACCTGCGTATGCCAGAATCAGTAACACGTTTCATTGCAGATAATTGCATTACTGACATGCCTCGGCCTCGGTGACAGCAACATTTTGTTTGATTTAAATGAGAGCGCTATGCAGCTTCTCCAAATACATTAACAAATGCCAGCGTAGCTCTGATCAGCCCTGCCGTTACAGCAACGCTGAAATAGCAGTGTTGTCGTCCACAAAACGCGTTTGCGCTGATACCAGGTCACGCAAGTCGCGCGAGCAGCTGATCACCACGTACCGCACATCGCCGCGTTCTTGTGCGGATGAGAAAACGTCGCTGAATCCGACAGAGAGAGTTAGTTGGACAGCTGGATCACGCTGACGACGAAGAAAACAAGAACAACTGTGTCCAAATGCTTAATAAATCCTTGATACCCGTACTGGGCCAAATCATTCTTGTAATAATGCAAGAACTTCGTTTATAAAAGGTATGAGCTTCTTGGGCATACCAAGTCGATTTCCAAGGGTTTATCCTCGCAGGCACATGCTTTTTAAACACTTTTGATAGTATTGTTGAAAAGCCCGGAAGTCTTGATTTGCTTAAAATGCATTGGGCTCACTAACTGCACCATGAAATTTTCGAAAGTCCTTACGACGAATACTAACTTTTTATCTACGAAATGCTAATTTCATCTTTTAATTTTGCAGTGATTTCGGTAGAGCTAGTGTGCTCGTTTTTAAAGACAATCGTTGGCATTGTCTTCGAAAAGGCTTACAAGAGACGTCGATGATGTAACAAGGACAATGTCCGGCCACAAGCGTTCCAGGTAACACAGAAAAGAGCAAATTTCGGCAAAAATGTCAAGTTTACGTGGTTAAGCTGTAGGTATAACCTTGGCAAATTCCAGGTCAGCATACATCTTACTACTTTCGGTGTTCGTAAAAACAAATGAATTCAAGTCTAATGATGCAAAAAAATCTTTGCATACCGTTCCCGTACAACGTTGACAATCGGCAGATTACACTGAAGAAAAGCGATTTATCTGCAATGTGTTTTTCTAGTCCAGCGTTTCTCAAACTGTGTTCCACGACTTTCTTCAAAGTGTTCCGTTGAACAATAAACATGACGTATTGCAAGTTCAGTTGACTGCTTTCGCGACATATTGGTGTTTGTTACCTCATGAGGAGCATGAATGCTTCTGTCCGCTTCTGAACGCTTATCGCTTATTCATTTTCAGAGAGAAATGATTTCGTGAAAAGTTAAGCACTTAAGCAGATTCTAGAGTGGAAAAAGTTGTTTTTGCCGAAAAGCGTATGTTTAATAATGCTTCAATAATCACTCAATGTAAATAAATAAATGCTATTAAACAATTCCGTTTGATGAAGAAGAAACTTACAAGTAGGCTATTTTTCAAACTTGTTAGAAGCCTGCAAGGTAAAAACTAACAATTACATAAATATCACCGGTTAGTTTGGCTTTGCTATTTTCTCTGCATACATAATGTTAGTCAGTTGTCTTGAGTTTATACCAGCGACCGCTACAAATTAACCTCTTCCCCCAGACCACCCTTTTTTCTTGGTGTTCCATGGAAGTAAATAACAAGACCTGGTGTTCCGTTGATGAAAAGGTTTGGGGAACCCTGTTCTAGATGATTGAACTTGCATGACGCACTTATTTAACTGAAGTGAGGCAACCCACTGGCCGTATAGCAGCTGATTATTTTGTCGACAAATACCCAACTTCTTGAAATAAGACGCGATGAAGTAAGCACGTAGTGCCAAATATAGGAGCGGTGGAATATTTTTCTGGTGTGGCACCTGGATCCGATGAAAGCGCACGACCTGCATGATGCGGGGAACCAAGGGGGCCATTCCCCACTGAATTTCTAGCATATCTTGTCATTTTGTACTTAGAGAGGCGGTGTCCCAAACAAAATGCTGTTGCTCGCTTATAGTCAAACGATTTGGCCCCCAAAAATTTTGGGGCAAAAATTTTGGGCTGGCTACGCCATTGCTTGATTGGTTGATTGATTTCGCGAGGATCATTCAACCTTCGAATGCCCTTTTGCGCAATTTCTATAAAGATTGAAATGCAAAAATGCACCTACACTACCTGTAGTTTTATCGTTTGTGATATTTTGTACCACTCGCTCCAAAAAACACATTTTTCTTTATGAAGCACACCTGCGATAAAAAGCTCAATTCTCGTGAGCAACTTGGGTACCAAATCGGAAAGAACTGCTTATATTAATGCGTCAGATACCTTACACGTTTACAGCTTTTAACTCATTATTGCTCTGCACTGATAAAGCAATTTAAGACATGGAAAAGGAACACCTAAAATCGCTGTTAGCGTAGAAAAATTTTTGTCGACCACTGTTGCACATCATGTTGTTACTGCAATGTTCAATGTAAATCTTCCTCAAAATACTACAAGAATATTTTCTTTTTCAACAATGGTAAGCTTAAGAAACAGTTTCAACGCCAGTAGTACAGCTACTAGAGAACCTGAAGTAGTCAGGAAAATTTTGGTGAGAGGTAAATTGCATCTACATTTTGGGAAAAATGGCTTTCCTTTCACTTTTCCATAATTATTGCAATTTAATACAAACTTATCGCAGATTTAGAGCATAGCATAAACATTTTGTTAGTATTAAGTACGAAACAAGGTAATACATTTTATGTAACGAAACGGCGAATTCAAAATATTATAATCCGGTGAATTCCAAGGTGTGTGAACAACAGCAAGACAAAGGAGTTGGTCTTTACAGAACCTATTTATTTTAATCGTGTCGTTCAATTTTTAAAAGTTAATTGTAATCTTTGACTTAGTGAGAAAATGCAGGCATTGGAAACTTCTTAGATAAAAACTAAATGCACAGTGAACTTTGACTTGATTTAGAAGAAAATAAACGTGTTTGCCTTATTCATCTTATCAAAAAACAGTATTTTCTCTGTAGACGTAAAGCTTTCTTTTAATTCTGCAAGTTTACTGCAGTCCTAAAAACACTGAAGTAGTTTGTCAACGTAAAGTAAATAACTGCCTACCACACGAAACGTTGCAGGTAAAAAAACACTATCAAAATTACCTGAAGATTCTGTATCCGTATAACTCGACGTTCCTTTCCTATCTTTTACAGAAGAAGCATCAAATTTCATGTCGTAATACATTCGCAATCTTCGCCTGCTCCGAGCTCAAAAAGCTCTGCAGCAGCAGGGAGTTTGTCTTAGCCTTGCTGCCAAAAACTTAACAACAGTATAGTCTTTCTTTAAATGCAGCACAATTATCGCTTACAGTTTGGAAATCATTGACTAAATTCCTATCGTCCAAATAAGCATGGACCTATAGAGTGCAAGATGTACGTCATGTAAAATATGTAACTGATAATCCAAAGCTTACTCCTGGGGAAATCAGGGAGATATGGTCTTGTAAGAATCCCAGCAGAAATCTGAAAGTCCAGTCTTACTGGCTTACCGATTGATGACACTGGTGTTAAATACATGCTTCCCGGTTGTCCCAGTCTTATTATGCATTTTTTTGTCGGTGCTCTTTCCCAATAACCAAAATGAATCATATGTCTGATGGCTTCTGTGAGAAAGTGGTCTCTATAAAAGCATTCTTCAAAAATATGTTAAGAGCATATATGTTAGAGTATAGGCTACTCTAACTAAATAGAGACGTAAACGATGTCGAGCGAAATTCGAAATTGTTACTTTTTTCTGAGGCAGAACAGTTCAGGAATTTCGTTTGCGGCAACTTAGCGTTTATCTTCGAGGAATTTGTGTGAAATTTGAGGTCAATCGCACTTTGACTGCAGGTCAAATTAATGAAGCAGTGTTTTCCCCTTGCAGCAGTCACGATCGTGTGTACGTTATTAAATACCAGTGCGCCGGATGCCGAAGAGGATTGGTTGGCGTAATCCACCAGCAGCACAAAAAGGAAATAAGACTTCATTGTTGGTTTGTTTATCAGAGATTGGGATTAAACTTACTACTACATTACCTTTGCTCGGAGAGGTTTGTGAGGTGCCGCAGTTTCTTGATCTATTTGTAATCAAGAAGGCAGATTAGTCAAAAGCAGGGTCTTCGCGTGTTTTGGAATTATCTACGCAACTATGTTTGAGCTCTTTAGCTGGGAATAGTGCGTGTTATCGGGAATAATATTTTTAGATTGCTGAGCGCTTTGTTCTACCTTTGAAAAACAAAAGCGTTGAGTGCATCAATCTGCACAGTGCAACACTCAGTTCATATTCAAACATTATCATCAGTTCTTGTTCAGACTTAATTTCAGTTTTTAGTTACCAGTTGAGGCCGACTAACTCGGTGCAAGCTGATGTTGGAAAATAAAAACTTTCAATCAATTCTAATATGCCCAAAATTATCTGAAAAATCGTCCATGCAGCTGAAATTTTGTTTCAGTACCATTGTATAACTAATAAACTCAGAGGATTAAAAAATTACGGTCTTTTAATAGAGCTGGTTCGGAAATCGTACCCAACGTTAAACTATTTCAAATTATTTCTAGCTCATGTTCTGCTGTGTTTGGCAACTGGCGCTTTTATATAAATAGAGAAGTTGATTGCAAAGTCCTTACGGACTGTCGACAAAACACTATAAAGAAGCCCGGGCAGAAATTTAGGCATAGCAAGCATCGTTTCATAAAATTTAATATCCATGTCTGAGTGAAGTCACGAAAGCTAGGTAATACCGAATAAGGAACTTAAGAATGCAACGAAAATTAGCAAACTTAAAAGAGTTCCCGCGATTTTGATCTGCCTTACGCTTGCTCTGGATTTTGATGCGTAGTTGTCTGGATTGCCGGCTTGTGCTCTCAGGAGCGGGCGGACCCATGACGAGAAAAATAGCAGCAGAAAAGTTATGATCTGTCGCCTGTTTTGAGAGCAGGCACTAGCTGTGCATCTGAACAGACAATATTGCTACTAAATCATTTTATCATTCTGGTTTTTGAACATGGGTTCTTTCTCTCTTGAGGCCCTGCAGGCAAGGTGGTTGTTGGTCAGTTACGTCAGAGAATGGGATTTCCAAAACGCATGACAAAGGGTCACAATTAACGGCAGCGGCGTAAAAAGGTCCAGTTTTCTATACCAGTAGAAAGAGTTATAACACATGCACCAGCGCTTTTTTTTAATTGGACGTGTTTACTCCATCGAGTTGAGGCTGGTCCGACGTAATAATTCTACCCGAAGCCAAAAAGTTGCTTGGGGCATGAAAAGAAATCGGAGCTTTGATTTTCTGCAGCTAGACATTGCATTGGACCATAAGGAGTAAAGCGCAGTATAAAAAGCTCCTGTGAGGTTTCGCAAGTTGCTGCACAATGTCGTGACACAGAAGACCAGGACAAAATGTAAATATCGCACCCCAGTCACAATAAATTGAAAAACAAAAACGCTGCTGCTGACAGATTGGACAATCAGCAGCGAAGACGTAGTGCCATTGTGCTAATATCAAACCCTTGTAATCTCGAAATAGGACATGATTAGAGGGAAGCGATTTTTTGTTTACATAACAGATCAACGAGAGCCACGTGTTTCAAGAAATAGGTGATCGACGTAATCTCGACTGCCAATGACTGTGCGCTAATTACTTCAATAATAAAATGGGGTCATTCAAAATCACTACTGTATGATAAATTTTTAAAAGCCAGTAAAAATCAGCAATGCAATACCGCAAAGTTTGAACTGGGCTTTACGTCAATAGCTTGCTTTCACCAAAAGCTACTGCGGATGCACGAATGGGATAGCGTTTGCAAATAGGCAAAACGATGTCACTTCCAAAATCGGGAAAAGTTAATCTCATTTGTATTACATGCTTTCTACATCCAGATGGACGGAATTTTCACGTGCCAGTAAGACTTTTTAGACTAGTTTTCAGAAAATTAGTCGACAATTTTGTGATGCTTCTATATTTTGTGGCGTCAGTAGACTGAACTTGATCTGCGCGAGGTTACGTTGTATTGTGACGATAGTGATATGTAACCACGGCTTGTGGCGGAGAAGTTCGGTTGTCCTGCTTGCACCCATGCTTAAAAATCTCCAATTTCCTGAATGTGCGAATTGTGCTTCCTGAAGTTGCATGTTTTCAGTTAGTAACGTCACCAAAAACAACACTCTTTCTTCTAACGGCACTTCACTTTCGGGATGAGCAATGCTACTCCACAGAAGGATTTACAACCAACTAATCCAGGCGTAGTTCTGGCAAACTTTTAGGCCTTTGCATTATTACGTAGAGACGCTTCGCGTTGGTGAACATTGAACAACTTGCTGACCAACTACCTTGACCCTTTGCTAAACATTTCAATAGACTTTGGGTTTCGACTTTTCACGGCGAGTGACGTCACGTTCACATTACCACAGTGAGTTATTCTGTTTTCTTGAAACCTAGTGTATTACAAATAATTCAGAAAGTTTGTTATTCTGTGCAATAATTGTTAATTCTCTATTACCAGCGTCAGCAAATTCTCTATTACCAGTGTTTGTGTTTCAAATTTGTTTTATCAAAACAACACCTACCCCGAGATCTAGTGCGGCCTAGCAGTGGATTGAAAGAACTGCGCAAACAATGAAGAAGAACCAAAAATATGTTAAATGGCAATTAATCAAATACCAAGGGTAATCATTTGTTGAACATCTTTACAAAATAAAAGACGAATATTTTTTTAGCATCAAGCCGCTTTCGAAACGGCTGGTCTTCGGCGCTAAAGATGATTTGATGCTGTGCAATTTCCCCGCCAGGTGACGCAACGGAGCCTTAAAGGTTTGGAAAACTGCAGCATCTAACAGTGGTCGGAACCTGTTTTGCACCACGGACCGGTTTAAAGTTGGGAATTATTTCCACGGACCGGCCTTCAATGTGTGACAGATAAATACATCAAAAATAAAAAAGCGAATTTTAGTTGGATGTTAATTTAATCCACTACTCCATAACATTGAATCTATGGGAACCATGAACATGAACCTGTTTCTCTGCAACGAAATGATCCCATCTTGGGGTGAAAGTAGAAAATCACCCGCAGTGCATTTCTTGTATTTCTTACATCCAGTCTGCTCCGTGTTAGTCTTGGTTGCTGTCACTACGGAAATCCCACTTGATAAAGATATAAAGATACTTTCTGTGCCCGCCGGTAACAAATGCCTCGCGAACCAGCGCAGGGCCATGGACAGGTGGTGGCTGACCCAGGGTCTAAAACAGTGGCTCTTAACCGGGGAGGCGTCTCCCCAGGGGTGCGTCAATAAATTTCAAGGGGGCGCGCCCTACATGGAAAGTTTGATCAATACATTTACCAATAAACACATTTGTTTTTACACCTGAAAAAAGTCAGGGGGGTTTGAAACAATGGACAATTACTTGGAGGCGTGAAAAAAAAGGTGAAGAACCACTGATATAAAAGGTGCAATAAACAGCAGAACAACCATCCTGTGCTGCGTAAAACCAAAGCTTTGCATACAAGATATTTACTTTACTTAACGTAATTTAACAACTATAAGTAACACACATATTCCTCAACACTTTGGGTTTAGTCAAAGTAGAACCAGGTTCTCGAATCAAGGACATTGCAGCTCGGCTATGCAGTTCCGTAAGTAGCGCAGCCATGCTAACCTTCCCTCATTTCCTTTGACGCCATTGCTCAAACGATCTGTCCTACAGGTACTGCATTGCTAAGCCTTCACGCTCCATTCCTTTCCACTTGCCTTCGCACTTTCTACATCTTCCATTTTCATTAGGCTATTCTGCTCATTGGGCATAAGTTTCTAAAGCGACTTTGCTGGTGACCAGATAGATTACATTTCTTTCTCTCATGTTGCTTATCGCGGCTGATATAACGCCTCTGTTATCACATCCATAAAGCTCTTCCCTTTGCACCGCGACGAAAGTTTGTTCTCAAATACGTTTCAATTTCACTAAAAGTTCCTCAAGGATGTGCGAAGTGTATATTTGCTGTGGTAATATAAAGTTGGTTCTGATTACAGCATTTGCCAAACACACGCTGCTTCTAATGAAAAAGGTAGAGACTACACAGGTCCATTCAAGCGATAGATCCGTACTGTTGCAGCGGCATTTAGAGCTTTATCAAACAAATCAGCAAAGTGCTGCAATTTCATTGAAGAAGCAGATAATCAAGACTATTTATAATTTGTTTCGTTTTATTAACCAGAAAATGACACGAGTTTGTTTAAACAAACGCCTTGATTAGGTTTTAAACATTCAATTTCGATGTTGCTCAAAGAACTTAATAATGGTGCACAGCACGTTAAAAAAGGATTTTTTTGAAAGGCCTATAGCAGTTATTTCAAACTTGGCAACCGCATCTCATTAGCAACACCAGCAGTGTAAGCAGAAAGCGATTGCTTGGAAAATCGATTGCCTGAACTTCGATCTCATGCCCTATTTTGATCGAGTTTCTCATTGCAGTGAAGTAACTAGCGAAAAGACCCACATATGTAATGATGGTACACAGTGCGTTCATTTTTTGTCTAAACTTGTTAACGTTTCGATTCCACATTTAAGTGTGGCTAGCACACACAAAAACATTTTTTGCTCTAAGCATGAAGGCCCTTTTAAGAAATTTCAGGATGCCTTTGAACTATAAATCCCCATTTTAAGTAATTCTTTTAAACAGTTTGTTTCATGAACCACGCTATTATTAGCACTAAATCGTGTGCTCAAACATCTACCTGAAAATCAAGTGCAAGGATTGTTGAGATTAGTTTGTCTTTGACAATGCACACCCATTCAAAGTCACGAGATTAGGCCACTTTGACGTGCCTGCTGTTTTTACAATCATTCGTTGAACTGTCTCAAAAATTTTATCGACTGATGGATATAAAAATTTTCGTTATTTCTTTCTTAGCAACAAAGAGATATTAGCAACAAAGAGAGAATCGAGCTACGTAACACAGTAGTCTGGAATGCGTCCCGACCACTGTGACAAGGGTGACTCCACCCTAAAATTTTCTGCAATTACAAACGAACGAATTGCTGTACTAACAACACGTCTGTCTTAAGGTGGACTACATGTTTTCAGGAGTAGCCTATTCTTGGCAAGCCGCACAAAGCATGCTGTTTGCGGCGTCTGATTCTTAACGTGGTCCATCAGAACCTACCCTCTTTACCTTGCATACGTGAAAACTATTGCACTCAGTTGCGGTACCAACCAGTTGTCAACAATAAAATAACAACCTGGGTTTAAGCGGCCAAGTCACTTTCAGATAGTGGTCCCAAGAAGGCGTGTGCCCGACAATGTCCAGCAGGTGTTGATTTCTCTGCTCGTCTCCCATCAGGTGGTCTCGCTTCTTGGTTAGCAGTGGACAAATGAGACTTTGAACAATTCATGATGAGGTGCCGATTGAAAGTTCTACAATTATTTTTCCGAACGAAAAAATGGAAATATAGCTACAACAACGCGGAAGTCTTTTCACGTCAAAATCTCACGTGCATGTACGTGCACTTAGTCCCTCACGGTACCCATATAAGTTCTGGTAGTCTACTTGCTGGAAACTACTTTCTGCGTTCTGCACCAAGACCTCTCTACCTCTTAATGGAACTATACATCTGTCTGAATGTTCGCGTTGGCCAATTTGATTCATTGTAAAAATCGAACAATCTTACATTAGTCTTTCGCCGAAAGGAGCAGTTTTTCAGAGTGCACCTTCTGGCAAAAACATCAAAAAGGAGTGACGCATCGCAGCTATAAGCTCAAAACGTGCCACTGTCGGTTACTATGTCAATCTCAGTTTTGGCGATGTACGGATGTGAGTCAAGTCAAAATACTTTTCACGGCATGGTCCAGCGGGTTGTCTATCCGAAAAGTAAATTGCTACCATCATTATTTGGAATGATGTCACCTTCGCTGTTTTACGTCATGCGTAAAAAATTAGCTATGCGTTTTATGTTCAAGCATCTAGTATTAACTGGTTAGAAACAGTTTGCGTTAACGCATGACTCACCGAGTCAACGAACACCAGTCACGAATGTCTACTTCACGGGCGAAATCCCAAAATTTAGCGGAAACTAAGCTTCGATTTCCCGCCACCGCTTTCATTTAAGCCTCGAAGAGCCTGAGGTTGTGCAATTATGAGTGAATCAATCTTCTAAAATATCATAAGTGAATCCACAACTACGGTCTAGTCATATCAAATAGCTATGCATTTCGTGTGTTACTTACGATTTTCAAATCGATTTTTTTAATTTTTATATTTCTGGTGTTTTTTTATGCAAGGTATCCAGACACCGTTGACCACTTAGGATTAAATAACTATATAACTGTTGCACAAGTCAACAGTAAACGTTGATCTTTGGGTACAGTAACAATATTGCGAAGATCCTACCGTAGGAATCAAGTACTATAGATCTCTTGCATCACCCGATCAGTTTTACAAATTTTTTCAATACTGTACTAGCAGCAAACAAAAATACCTACAAAATGTATTTAGTTTTTTATATATTGTCTGACTTCGCCATAAGTGAAACTATTTTCATTCAGGCAGAAGCCTCAACTTTAGAAGCATTCACATGACACCAGACCTCTCACCGCAATCCCCATAGCTACACTTGTTTCTTTGCGGTTATGACTATGCTAACACCTTACATGCAAAACTCTTATTCTGAATAAACTCCTGGCAACTTAGTTTCAGCAGCTAAGACCAGACAGCATTCCGGACACCTCAAAAGCGATACGCCCTGAGAGTAGCTGGCTGCGTGCCTGGCAATAAACCTGCCACTATATTGTTCCTGACGCAGAAAAGACGAGACGTGCCTAGGATGCGAATTGCGCTTTCAATAACGCTAACCGCAACTTTCTTATGCGACGTCATCCAGCTGTACAGGCACAAGTTCTCGCCTGGAGAAGGGGCGGTGAGACCCTGACCGCATCACAGAATTGTGCGAAAGAAGAAAAAAAACACTGCAGAGTGACGCGCTCGGTGAGCGAGGGAAGCACATACGGCGGCGCTTCACACGCGCTGGGCCGGAGCTCGAGCCTTTGCTGACAATTCCAGGGGCGAGCGCATTACCTCACCGACTCATGACAATCGCAGACACTTGATCCCTTGCTTTTTAAGCTCTGCTACAGGTTAATTCTTCCCGTTGCACCATTTCCGCTTGCGTGAAAGCATAACCTGTTTGAAATGCTGCAGCTGAGTTTGAAAGCTTTTTTGCCGCATTGCCAAAAGTATACGCAGGGCTGACGTCTGTACAACTTTATATTTTCTGTATTTATGAAATATTTTTGTCTTTCACCTCAGAAACATACCCACGGATTTCAAGTTCTTCGGTTCACGCAAATAGAATCAAATCAAAACAACCAGAGAAAATTCGGAAAGCACTGTCATTTCATTGTATAACTGGTTTTGTTGAAAGGCCGAAGTGCCACTACTCAAGTGTCGATCTTTGATTCCCGTAAATCAAATAAGTTGTGACATAAAAGAATGGATTGGTTTTTCGCAGCAAGCGGCAGATCGCCTACGGAAGTTTGACTTGCAACAAATTGTTTTCATCTTCGAGCAAAGCACGTGTAAATTTCTACTGTTGATTAGGCTTTCGTTGCTCGCAAAGCACTGACAACTGTGTAGTGAGCAGCTCACTCCGTTAACTTTCTGCTCGCTGTGGATGGTGGACACGTCTTTTACGCGCATTTTTCTTTGCGTACCAACCTTACGCTCACAGTAGTATGATGCCAACTGTTTTCTGTCGCAAAAGCACTACCTGAATGTCCTGGTCAGGTGCCTGGCCGACTTTCCTGATTAAACAACCCTTGAGCAAATAGAACGTGATTTTCGGCAAAAAACACGAAAGCCAGTTTGCTATTGCAAGGTTTCAGTCAACGAAGTCCAAAGAACTCTTTAATCATGCTGTACGTAAACTTTAACCAAGCGCAATCACTTTTTCAATTGAATTCCGAAGCTCTGCCGCAATAACTAAGTTAGTTCACATAGCTTTGGTCCACTTCACGAGTCACGAGTCACCTCAAAGTAAATTTTATGTAATTCACAACACGGATGCTTGCCTTGTCATTAACTACGTAAAACCTTCTTGTAATTTTTGTAAAGCCTAAACGAAATGTATTGCTTAAACCCCGAAACTAAGGCTACTGACAAAAAAACAAGTAGTTTTTCGTCAGCGGTTTTATCCTCAAATATAAACAAATAAACTTTGACATCCTCCATACACAGAGCTACTGCATTTCGACAAATTCGAAAATCATGTTCCATGCCAACGTTACATCGCTATAGTGAAATCACAAACCACTGTTTCAAAAACTTTTCAAGTGCTGGCTCCTGGGCTGGAACATGTGCTTTTCTCACCGTGGACCGCTGTATGGTCGCCAAATATGCATGTATTTCCATCTGTGAAAAAAATGTGTGCCATATTTTCCAGACTATGCCTAATAAACCATTGTTTTGTGAACCTTTATTAAACTTTATATTCAAGCCACTGGTGTTTACGAAACTTTGGTACTCCGCCTCTGAAATACGCAACTGCAACTTCCTTTTCAATAATTGAACTTGGTATTTTGAAACGAAAAAGCACTGCCTCTGCTTCGTGGCTAAAACCTCCCATTTTACTGTGAGTTAGAAACACAATTTGCTGTCATGTGAAGTAACAGCGCTTTTTCATTATTCAGCTGAATGAATTTTAAATTCTATAACGAACTTGTTTCACATGTCGTTCTTCCTAAACGTTTGAACAAGGTCATGCTCCACCTTAGATCATCATGGGACTCAAACAAAGTAAAACTTCAACTCAGGAAGTTTGTAAGCTGTTTGCTGTTTTATGACATTTCTCCAAGTGCCTTCATTTGGTTTCTTTTGTGCTCACTGGTTTGCCTTATCCAGCGGATGTATTACTGTTGACTGTTTGGATCAAAACATCATTATTACACCAGTGCTAACGATGTCCCACCTTTGCACCACAACACTGCAAGGGTTTACTTTGCCTTACTTAACCATGTTATAAGTTGCATTGCTTCCGCGAGCGCCAAAAGGCAGTCTGTGCTAACCAAAAGCGTAAATCCTAAAATTTTGCTAAATGTTAGTCCACTATCAAGATTCAGCATCAAATCACCACAAGAATGTCAGCTTCATCGGCCACAATTACTATCCGCAGAAACTTTACGTTCGAAATCATCAGCAACAACACAAAAAGTGCAGCTGCGTAAACAAAAGCCATCTTCTTTAACAAAATCGGATCGTTACCGGCAGCTAGGAAAAGTATACGCCAACATTCGCCGGGAACACACCAGTTGTTGCACCGTTATCAGGTTTTAATCGCTTGCGTCACGCTTTTACCACTGCGTTATCAGTTTTTATCAATGTTGCAGTCACGAGTTAGCCGAAGACAAGATTGCTGCTACGTTGGCGCACAGCAGCACAGTTGCTACAGGGCAAGAAAGTTGTCTTTGTCGCTCATGTGTTAAATCGTCAATTCGTTGCGCGACGTGGTGACACCCCTTTGTACCCTTTAATTTCATACGGTGCGTAGTTCAAGTCAGATCATTGTGTTGGCAAATGCAACCTTTGCATCCGTCCCCAGCTTTAGCTTCGCCTGCTGATGTTTCCTGACCTAAAGATGAGGCAGGTGGCAGTATTGGGACGCGTCCAATAACCCGATGCGTCTTGTTGCAAAATATATTAAGCAACCAAAATATTTGTCACCATACCACAGAGAGGGGAGAAAACAGGCAGATTGTTTATTTCGTTTCGTGATCTGCATGCATGCATTGCGTGCACACGCCAAAAAGCGATGGATTCCAACAAGTCGACAACTTGCCCGTTTGCGTTAAAACAATTTATTTAATTACGCAACCAGGTTAGTCAAAACTGGTGAAAACTGTAAGATGTTTCGAGATCTCTAAGAGCTGCTGCATCCGTGATCCTCCCAATCGGAAATACAGGTTTGAAAATGAATGAATAAATACTCAGTGTCTAGACTCTGGAGGAGACGTCGGATCCATATCCCACAAACGTATAGATGACGTAAAAGTCGACAAACAACATGTGCATGTGTTTTTTAACTAGAGCAATACTGCAAAGTGCTTGTAGCAAACAATTACTGTTTTGTCATTTGACACAAACAAAGAAGCATGCTGAGATTCGAAAAAATAGACAAATGTGTAAGTATTCTTGACGTGCTTTGTATTGTGCACGAAACTTTTTCGTAAAAGAAATATGCAGAAAAAATATGCTGCTGTAGATAGTATACTATAAACGCAGCTGCACAAGTTTTCTTAGTACTCTGCGACTGACAGTGTGTCATTGCGACTGACAGTACGTCCTCAATTTGACCTCATCTGTCGAACCCCGTCAGGACTGAATAGATTTTTGGTTTGTGTTTTCTGTTGCTACTACCGATGTACTGGCAGTTGTCAACCGTTCTACGCTGCGCCAGATCCAGAGAGTATATGTTTCTCACTCGGCTGCATCGCATATCCTTGTTATTTTTGTTTCTCCTCACCACATTATCAAGAGAGCTGCACTCGGCGCCAGACAATGTCCTGTCGTAGGGACATTACGACCCCGTTAGATGTAATATCACGCCCACGGACTGGAATGGCTTTTGCGCTGACGCGTTACTCAGCTTGCACTCGTTCATTCAAGGCACTCGCTGCCGTGTCCAATGAAAAGCCTCGGGATTCACGAGCTTTAGAGAGTGACTGGTCGTCTTCCGAAAAACGCCAGACCATGAAAGCTGCTTGTAAACAGAAATTAAATCCTACACAGCACTGTAATGACGTTACTAACCCCGTGTCCGCTGAAAGTATTGAGGAATACCGTTCACTATGTGCCATGAGTTATGCCAACCAGAGGTAAAAAGTACAAGAATGTACACAAAACCTTTAAAATTGTGCTTGGGAATTTTCACGTTCTGTATTGTCTGTTTTTATCAACCTGCGTTCTGCAGAGTGTGTGTGTTCACACTATGGACTTCGTGTCTGCTATAAACGAATAAATTAAATTAAATTAAATTTCACTTGACACAATTTATAACTTGTAGCAAAATCATAAAATCAAAAATATTATTCAGATTGAGAGCAAAGCCGAAAAAAAATAGCTGAACACTGCAATGTCAAATTTCAAATGTGTAGGCCAAAAATGTTTACTCAAGTTACACACAAACCTTAAATTACGAATTATCAAGATACGGATTTCGTTTTGTTTCCGAAATCATGCTAAACGGAGATAAAAATTTCAATAAGCTACGTAACCTTCACAAACTAGCACTTGGATAACAGACGGCGGTAGAGGAGTACACTTCGCTCAGCAATTTTCTTCGCTACGTAATACCCAAGAAGTACGTTACTTCTGTTCAGCTAGTTGCGATGCACACAACATGAGATGAGCGATATTCAAATAACTCAGTCAAAATAAACAGGTTTAAAAGTTTTGCAAACATCATCACAGATATGATTCAAGGAGATTTTTTTAATCATAATCACAAAGGAATATCTTTGAGAAAGCACTGACAAGCGCATGATATTCGTCAAATGTCGTCAGTATAAGGTGATCAATTTACTGCACTGCAACCAATGTTAGCATGCAGAAACAAGCGTATTTCATCACTAACAGCGACACTGTGATGTAGTGCGATGTGTCACCATCTGGACATTACGTTAACCCAAGTAAACGTTAGGTGCCATTGTACAGGTCTAAAACGGCCTGGCTTTATCGTTATGACTGGTCACAGCATCTCTATTCAGAAATCGTGAACAGCTACTGAAGTATGCGTATTTCGAGACGAAAATTGATTGGAAAGCGGTGTAGTGTCATATCAAAGACGTTATTCCAGACGCTACAACTGGCGTCAAGACATGGACTGTCAGGAGAAAACAGTTATGAGTTTTTACGTTGCGACAAGAAAATCTACTGGTATTATTCGGGATCGGGTTGTTTTCAACAGCCTTGTCTATAGTCACTTTGAAAGGAATCCGTTACTTGGGTGACGCAGGCGTCTCATTTGGCGACGACTCGATCGATAACACAGCAAACTTCGACCAATTTCAGGCCACTTGTGTAAAAGATGACACTGCTCAACGTACCACAGCTTGTATCTGAATCAGGAAGAGTCACTTGTACTGGTGAAAGTCACTGTGAAGTGGACCCACGGTGCAACTGATTTGATATCGGCTGGAGTGCTGTGCAAACAGGCTTGAGATATCTGGGCTGTTATTAACAGAACTTAACGTATCGGACAAACTTCGCCTACCGCCAGTTGATTAATTTTCCTGAGCTTCAATCCCACCCACCTACGATTTTGTTCCAGAAGACGTCGACAGCGGGTTCCTGGTTTGCCATAATAATCTTTTTTGATTTTAAATGCTTTACACTTGCCAAAAAACGGAGTGTTTACATTAGCAATCTTCACAAACAAAATATATCTTTCAACCATTTGAAACGACAGTATGCCACGGTATATTTGCCTATGCTCGTCTACAGATTAGTCATTTATAACTAAGATCGATACAGTTTGATGTGTCCTAACTCACTTCACAAAAAATCGTTTGAAAGTGCATTAGAGAAGTGCGAAATAAACAAACATGTGTAGTAAAAGCCTTCCTACCAATATAGAGTAATTCAACAATGTTTGAACAGTTACATTACACAAATATATGCTTATCATTAACTGCTTTGCTTGAATGGTCTAGATCCGGCCTGCACAACATTCGGTCGGCGAGATCATTTCTTGCGGCTTGCGAGAGCTTTCTCAGTTGCAGAAAATGTTGCAAAAGCCTGACTTCAGCTAATTAATTCTCCTTTAAGAATTTCTTCCACACTACAAAGAAACAGGCTTTTGCGGCCCATGGCAAATTTATGTTGGTCAATTTGGCCCTTCGAGATTTTTCTGAGTTGTGCAATCCTGATCTAGAGCGATTGCATACAGCGGACAAGTTTTACGCATAAATATTGAAATGGCAAAAGTCTACCTTGAAAAATTGAGGGGTTGTTTTGCTAAAACGCATCACAAGACACCTACAAAAGTTAATAAAGAATTATAAACGCCACCTCACAGCAATATAGTGAAGCCAACTGGTCCGTGACTGCCTGGCTTAGGGCTTCTGCAAGTATGAAAAAATTGGATCGCCAGCCAAACATTTCAATAATAGGCAAATGATGGTGAAAGCAATTAATCTAGGGCTGATCGTCAATCCACAGTAAGCTCCTAGCATGATTTAACTAATCGGTGGTAAATTTTACCAGTCGTTCCTTTTTTAACGAAACGATTCTGCTTTGGTACAGTAACCTAAGGTTAACAGATGGTTGGTAGTTCTGCGTAAGTAGCCTACAGTTTATTTTCGGATTTCCGTAAGAAGGTAGGGGAAGACTGGATGTGAAAATTATATCCAAATGAAACAGATTTGGACTAACATTTAAGAAAATTTCGAAGTATTCACACGTTAGGGTTGATGTAGGTAAATGCTGACATCGAATTAGATTACAACATAACGCGAAAAGATCTTGTCACCGCACCACTCCTTCAATTATTTGACGACCCGTGAAAATTTTACACCCGTCTATTTCGACATTTTTTAGCATTAAGGAACGCTACACAGAGTCGCTTAGCAGAACAAATCTTACCTGGAACAGCGACTTGAGGCATATTAATGTTTCATGCTTTTGTATGAAGCACAAGCAACGATTTTCTCCAGTAGCGTCGGAAAAACCTTCAGCGCTGTTACGCAACGTTATGTCCAGTGGCGGCTCGTGGTGAAATTGGCCGGGAGGGCTGCGAAATTTCATCTTTGATTGCAGGCCTGTCGCCAAGATTTAGCAGCAGGGGGGCCAAAAACCAGATGGAGGGGCAAAAAAACAGATGGGGGCCACATTTTTTAAATACAGTATTGGATATATGCAGCAACCGGGGGGCCAAACGTGAAAAGGGGGGAACCGATTTCAAATGGGGGGGCCGGGTGCCACTGGCCCCCCGCTGGCGACGACTCTGTCTGGTTGAACATACGGAATTGTCGCCCTGGCTGCTTTTATGGTTAGTGGCGTTTCCAGTCACTCCAGCAGTCCTAATCTTATCAAACTCGTAATTTTCAATTGCTCTTATTGATACACAGAAAACATTCACTTCATGAAGCCAAACCCTAAAGCGTAAACACGAACACAAAAGAATAAAACCGGTCCCATCAAAAGTATGACACATAACCACTGCCATCAAAGCTGCAAAGGCGAGAGTCGAACCGAGCACCACTCGTACACTAAGTTTGGAACATTACGCTCGACTGATGAGGCGCTATTGTTAACAAAACAAAGCTCAGCATTTTATTCAAACCGTGTCATGACAGCAGACCCAGGCTAGAGCCACTTTCTTTGCGCAGGTACTTTAATCATGTTCCTTCAAATGAAGCTTAAATTTTCCAAAAAAATTCGAACAGTTTATGATTTTACACAACATTTCTCGTTTTTTTGAACTGGATTGTTATGCTTTTCCAGTAAAAGTTTGTATCCTGAATCAGTTACA